>Ga0207701_10000509_pt1 | contig 40296 bp, 36 predicted proteins | sample KBSSwiSSwithPhiX_FD_184294 | JGI IMG/M metagenome (GOLD analysis project Ga0207701, IMG submission 184294) | Switchgrass rhizosphere bulk soil microbial communities from Kellogg Biological Station, Michigan, USA, with PhiX - S5 (SPAdes) (version 2) | ecosystem: Environmental > Terrestrial >... | reverse complement strand
CATCATTAACGGTTCCGAGCCCGAGTGGCAGGATCGGGACGCGTTAACGGCAGCAGGCGCGATCCTGTCGAAAGCCAAGCAGTCAGGTGAAGAATATGCAAAGGCATATTACCAGCTGACGCCTGCCCAGTTTGAGGCTCTGGCACTCACGTCAGCCAGATTGAAAATGCCTTTGGTTGGCCATGTCCCGCGTTCGGTGACACTGGACGTTGCCTTGAAACGCATGTGGTCGGTCGAGCATCTTACCGGCTTTGACGATGCCCTTGAGGACCCGGCCCGCCACGTCGAAGGGAAAGGGTCGGCCATGCTTTCGTTGCGGCGGTTCGCAGCCGCAGCTCGCAGCCGGATACCGGTGCTTGCCAGTCAAGTCGCCCACTCCGGGTCTTGGCAGATACCGACGCTATACAGCTACGATGTCTGGGCGAGGCCGGCCGAAATGCGGCGGCTCTCATCGGATCATGCGGTTCAGGGCATGATTGGCGAGGAAATGCTGAGGCAGTGGACTTCGCCAAACCCATGGTACGTTACCCCCCTCGACAAGCAGACGGATGCGGATCGAGCCGCCATTGCCGGGGCCACTGACGTGCGGCGTTTGATCGTGAAGGCGTTGTACGATGCGGGCGCAAAGCTCGCGATTGGGACCGACGCCGGCGCACCCTTCGTTACTCCGGGTTCCTCCTTTCATCAGGAGATGAAGATATATTCCGAAATTGGCATTCCCGCCCCGGCCATATTGCGAATGGCGACCTTGCAGGGCGCTAGAGTGGCGGGACATGAAGCCGATGCGGGCACGATCGAGCCCGGCAAGCGCGCCGACATCCTGCTGCTTCGGGCAAATCCGCTCAAGGACCTGCGGACTCTTGAGCGGCCCGCGGCCGTAATAGCGGCAGGCCATTATTTCGCGCGGGCCAAGCTGAACGAATTTGCCGCCGTCTCTGGCGAAAATGAGCTGCCGAGCGCTTATTAGGTCGTTGGCAAACTGGGCCTCCAGCCGCAGGCATCGGCATCATGCCCTTAGGATAAGACTCCTCCCAGCAAGGGTCGACGTTAGGTCCCTTGTTCAGCGTCCGCTTTCCACCCATTGCGGTCACCGTCTTAGCCGCGCTAGCAGCAGCGAATGGATCTGGACCACCTGTTGCACCATTATTTCGGCACGTCAGACCTGGCTGAAGCCTCGCCAGCTGTCCAAGCCGCAGGTGTAGATCGGCTTCGGGTTGATTTCGGCCTCGAAACCGATCGATCGCGGCGGTTCGCGCTCTGGTCGCTTCTATATATGCTCGGACAGGCCCCCGACCTCGACGTGGCTTTTAAGGAGGAAGCCGACCGTGAAGCAGCACGAAATCTGATGGACCTGCTCGCGGCGTCTGACGACACGTAGACCGTTACGCCCAGTTTGCAGACAACCTCAACAGCCGCAATGTCGGACGTCTGTTGAACAGTAATTAACCATGTTCACGTAAGCGTGAGCGCATGGTTGTGCGCGTTGCCAATCCCGTCCGCTTCGCATGGCGCCTGCTGTTGCCGGCAGCGGCCCTTTTCGGCGCATCCGCTGCCAGGGCTGATGCCGATCTTATATCCGCTGAGACGCTGTCAATGCATGGCGATGTGCGGCTGGTTGCCATCAATGGCGAAGAAAGCTGGGTCGACGAGGGCTTCGGCCGCCTGCGCAGCGGCTCGGACGGCGACTGGCGGCTGTCCCCGCAACTCGGCAACGTCGATCTCGTCTGGCAGCCGCGCTTTGGCTGGGCATTGTCTGCCACCGCGGCCGTTTCGATCCAGGGTGGCGAGCGAACCGAGGTGGGCATCAGCCAGGCCTTTTTGAGCTACAAGCCGATGGGAAGTGACAAAGTTCGCTTCAGCGCTCGTGCCGGCCTGATGTGGCCGCCGGTCAGCCTGGAACATGAGGGTGCCGATTGGCATGTCGCCAACTCGATTACGCCGTCCGCAATCAACAGCTGGATCGGCGAGGAAGTTCGGCCTGCCGCTTTGGAAGCGACCGTCAAGACCAGCCTCGGGGAGCAAAAGCTTGAGATGACCGCCGCGCTGTTCGCGGCCAATGACACCGCGGGTACAATGCTAACCTTCCGCGGTTGGGCACTCCACGACCGCCGGACGCTGGCATTCAATCGCCAGCCGCTGCCGCCGCTGCCTGAAGCGTTCGAATATTACCAACCGCAATATACGCACCCGCTCCTCGACATTCGCGATGGGTTTGCAGATCGTGTCGGCTATTATGCGAAGCTGGCATGGCAGCCTTCGATGCCGGTGCGCGTGGAGCTGTTCCGCTACAACAATCGCGGCGACCCTGAAGCGTTCAACGCGGACAATGAATGGGGCTGGCACACGCGGTTCACGCATGTCGGAGCCTATGCCGAGCTGGGCCGCGCGGAGCTGAGATTGCAGGCTCTCAAGGGCCGCAGCGAAATGGGCTACGATGAGGGCGCGGGCATCTGGGTGGACGCGCGTTACCGGTCTGCCTTCGCGCTGCTGACGGTGCCGGTGGGAACGGTGCAACTGGCCGCCCGCACAGACGCCTTCGAAGTCAAGCAGCACGGCAGCCTGATTGCAGAAGAATCCGACGACAGGGGCTGGGCGATGATGCTGGCGGCAAAGCGGCAGTTCGGCCCGCTGTTCACCGGTCTGGTGGAGATCCTGCACGTCTCGAGCGAGCTCGAAGAGCGTGACGAGCACGGCCTGGCGCCGAGGCAGCGGCAGACGCAGTTCCAGGCCGCGTTGCGGCTCGACTGGTAACCATGTCCCGCTAGGCCCTGTTTACCGGCATGGAGTTAACCTCAGCCCATGATCAAGAGCCTGTCATATAGTGTTTTTCTCATGTCGTGCGCGGCGCCGCTTGCCGCGGCGCCTCTAAATGTTCGAGTAACGGACAGCGGCGGCAGGCCGGTATCCGATGCGGTGGTCACGCTGCATCCCGACATCGGCCGAAGAGCAATGCCGATGGCAGCCAACTACAGCGTCTCGCAGAAAGATCTTCAGTTTCACCCGTTCGTGGCGATCGTCCCGGTCGGCGCAAGGGTATCTTTTCCGAACCTCGATCCGACCAGGCATCATGTCTACAGCTTCTCGCCTGCCAAGAAGTTCGAACTGAAGCTATTCGCCAAAGACCAGTCGCGGAGCGTGACGTTCGACAGGGCGGGCGTGGTGGCGCTGGGTTGCAACATCCACGACCAGATGAGCGCCTATATCATCGTCACCGATAGCGCATGGACCGCAAGAACGGATGCGCGCGGCATCGCCCGATTTACCGACGCGCCAGCGGGAAGCACGATGTCGGTGTGGCACCCCTATCTCAGGGCCCCCGGCGGCACGATGTCGCGGCGACTTGGGCCTGGCGAACGCACCGCCAATGTCGCCGTCAAGCTGAGGGCACCGCCGATGCACGCGATGGACGCTTATTGACGTGCCGCGTTTCAGCTCGCTGAGCGCCCGCCTGACGGCCCAGTTCGTGCTATTGTTCGCGGTGGCAATGGTAGCGGTGTCTTTGTCGCTGTCGACCGCCATCTCGGGGATTGCTTCCCACCAGGTGGAAAGCCAGCTCGTGTCGAGCGGCGCGGTCTATGATCGGCTTTGGCAGCAGCGCAGCGGCGAGTTGCAAGGGACGGCACAGCTGCTTGCGCGCGATTTCGGCTTTCGCGCGGCGGTTGCGAGCGGTGATGAGCCGACCATGGCTTCCGCGCTCAATAATGCCAAAGCGCGGCTCCACGTGCCCACTGCATTCATCGTGACGATTGACGGCAGGGCCCACGGACTTGCCGGCCAGGAGGCGCGAGACGCCGAGCAATTGTGGGACGCGCTGGACGAGGGCAGAACGACCGGCATCGGCATGGTCGGCGGCAAGACCCGGCAGCTCGTCGCAGCGCCGGTAATGGCGCCCGCGTTACTAGGCTGGATCGTGTTCGCAGCCGACCTTGGGCAGCCGGAAATGCAGTCTCTCAAAAAGCTTTCGGCGATCCCGCTCGACGCCAGCGTATTGGTGGGCGTGGCCGGGCAATGGCGCGACGCAACCGGAGGCCGCCCAATCGACGGCGAATCCATGGCCATCGACCAACATTCGCGCAGCAGCGCGGTGTTCGACATCGAAGTGGATGGCGAGAGCGCGATTGCGTTGGCGAAGCCGTTGCCGACGCTCGTTGGTGATCGCGACGCGGTGCTGCTGCTTGCCTATCCTCGAAGCGAGGCGCTGGCGACGGCCAGGCGCCTGCAAGCGGCACTAGCCGTCATGACTGTGCTCGGCTTGGCGCTTGTCGCCTTCGGGACCTGGCGAGCCTCGGCCAAGATCACGCGTCCGCTCGAAAGGCTCGACGATGCGGCGGGGAAATTGGCGACGGGCGAGCATGTCTTGGTCGAAGTCGAAGGGCATGACGAGTTGGCGCGGCTCGGGTCGAGCTTCAACGAGATGGTCGTGCAGATTGAAGAGCGTGAAAAGAGGATCGCCCATCTCGCCTTCAATGATGTGCTGACCGCCCTGCCCAATCGGACCATGTTCCAGCATCATCTCAACCACCAGCTGAAGAACTTGGATGATGGCTCGGTGATCGCATTGCACTGCCTCGACCTCGACCATTTCAAGGCGGTCAACGATACGATGGGACACCCGGCAGGCGACGAACTTCTGGTGTCCACGGCAAAACGGCTGAGCCAGGCGGCCCGTGGGCATTTCGTGGCGCGGTTGGGCGGCGACGAGTTTGTCGTTGTTCAACTGGTTGACCAGGCACGCGAGGAGATCGACCGATTGGCAACGGCATTGCTCGAGGCAGTCAGCCAGCCCCAGGAAATCGAGGGGCAGCAGCTGGTGGCGACGACAAGCATCGGCATCGCGGTTGCCCCAAGCGGCGGCAATGGCGCCGAGGATCTGCACAAGAGCGCCGACCTTGCGCTTTATCGGGCCAAGGAGGCAGGCAGGGGAACATTTGCCTTCTTCGAGGAGAGCCTGAACAAGCGCGCGCAGGAGCGGCGGCGGGTGGAGCAGGATCTCCGCATTGCGCTCGAGGAAGGGCAATTCGAGCTCTACTATCAGCCATTGTTCGACCTTGAGAAGAACAAGGTGGGCTCCTTCGAAGCGCTAATTCGCTGGAATCATCCGACGCGCGGCCTCGTCGCGCCGGCGGAGTTCATCCCGATCGCCGAAGAGACAGGACTCATCGTTCCGATCGGTTGCTGGGTGATCCGCGAAGCATGCCGCCAGGCAGCCGAATGGCCGGACGACATTCGCGTGGCGGTCAATGTCTCGCCGGTGCAGTTCCATCGGCCGGGTCTGCAGGAAACCGTCATTCAGGCGCTTGCCGCCACCGGCGTTGCGCCGGCTCGACTGGAGATTGAGATTACCGAGTCCGTTTTCCTGAAGGGTGGCGAAGAGACATTGCGGCTGCTTCACAATCTCCGTTCGGTCGGAGTGCGAGTGGCGCTGGACGATTTCGGCACCGGCTACTCGTCGCTGAGCTATCTGCAAAGTTTCCCGTTCGACAAGCTGAAGATAGACCGCAGCTTTATCGAAAACCTGCTCAAGCGCGCCGGCGCGGCTGCTGTAGTGCGGGCGATCACCCAGCTTGCCCAGGCGCTCGGTATGGAGACTACCGCTGAGGGCGTCGAGGAGAATGAGCAACTTTCCGAGTTGCGCTCGCAGGGCTGCACTTCGGTTCAGGGGTTCCTGTTCTCGAAACCGCTGACGGCCGTCCAGGCAGGTTCGCTGATCGGCGGCGAGCAACGGAGCGCCGGCCGCGACGCAGCCTAATCATGACCGAATCCGTTCGGTTGGCTTAATGACCGGAATGGGTGGCAAGCGGACTTCAGCCCGGGGCAGATGCCATGTCAGGCGCGCACGTTCCCTGGCGGGATCGTATCGCCTTCTCGCCGAAAATGCCAAAGTTGGAAAGGCGGCTGGTGGAGCTGAGGGGAATCGAACCCCTGACCTCTGCAGTGCGATTGCAGCGCTCTCCCATCTGAGCTACAGCCCCGCGCCTCACGGTGGGCGCCCCAATAGCGGCGCTTTCCCCCTCTGGCAACGCCTTCCCTAGCTCCTTTTTCACTCCGGCGCTCGCCCCCTTCGGTTCGGCGTCAACGGCCGCTCCGGACCGGAACGGCGCCCTCCTCCAATCGTTGAATTTCCGAACGACAAAAAGCGGGCGGACTTGTTTAAATAAGGAGGAATTTCCATGGCTTATGACCGGTATGAAGGCCGCCGAGGCTGGCGCGAGCCGGGTGGCAGGTTTAGCGACGATTTCCGCCATCGCGAAGACGAACGCGGTTTCTTTGAACGGGCCGGAGACGAAGTAGCCAGTTGGTTTGGCGACGATGAGGCCGAACGCCGCCGGAACGAAGATGCGCGCCGCTTCGACGAAGAAGGCGGACGGCGCCAGCGCAGCTTCTCCAGCGATGACGAACCCTCTCGGTATGACCGCCAGGCACGGTTCCGCGACGAAGGCTATCGCCGCCCCTACACCGGCCGTTTCTTCGGCCGAGGCGGCTTCGGCAGCGACGACCGGTTCGATCGGGGCCGTTCGCCTGACCGCTGGTCGGAGGACCGCTGGACGCCGGAGCGCCCGCGCGGCACGGCCACGGCAGTCGGCGGGATCCACGACCCGCACTATAGCGAATGGCGGCAGCGCCAGCTCGACGAGCTCGATCGCGACTATGACGACTATCGCCGCGAGAACCAGAACCGCTTCGAAAGCGACTTCAGCAACTGGCGCAGCCAACGTCAGGGAAAGCGGCAGCTGCTCGGCCAGGTCCGTGAACATATGAGCGTGGTTGGATCGGACGAGGAACAGGTCGGCACCGTCGACCATTTTCGAGGCGACCGCATCATCCTCGCCAAGAGCGACAGCGACGATGGACGCCACCATCTGCTCAGCTGCTCGATGATCGACCGGATCGAAGGCGATCGGGTCATTCTCGACAAGCCCGCCGCCGAGGCCAGGCAGCGGCTCGACCACCTCGAGCGCGACCGCGGCCTGTTCCGCGACGATGACGATCGCGACGCCGGTCCACACATGTTGAATCGCGCCTTTTCGGGCACCTACGAGCGTTAGTAATTTCCTGCAGCTCGAAACCAAGACCCGGGCGCCGTACGCGCCCGGGTCTTTTGTTTGCACGCCTGGCGGCCTAATCGGTTTCGAAACGCGACCCGAGGAGAAGCGAAATGGCCCGAGCCTGGCATTTGATGCGCCGCCCCAATGGCATTCCGGTCGAGCAAGACTTCGCCCTCAAGGATTACGATCTACCTGAGCTTGGCGAAGGCATGGTCCGCGTCCAAAACCGCTGGCTGTCGGTCGACCCCTACATGCGGGGGCGGATGAACGATGTGAAAAGCTATGTCCCGCCGTTCGCGCTCGATGCGCCGATGGAGGGTGGCGCGGTTGGTGAAGTGGTCGAGAGCAACGATCCCGCCTTCTCACCCGGTGACATGGTGCTTCACATGAGCGGCTGGCGCGACGAGACGGTCGCCCCGGCACAGGCGCTGAATAAATTGCCGCCAATCCCGGGCGTCGAGCCGCAGGCCTTTCTCGGCAATCTCGGACTGACCGGCGGCACCGCCTATTTCGGCCTCCTCGATGCGGCTTCGGCCAAGGAAGGCGACACGGTGTTCGTCTCCGCCGCGGCCGGCGCGGTCGGATCGGCGGTGGTGCAGATCGCGAAGGCCAAGGGCATGACGGTGATCGGCTCGGCCGGTGGCTCCGACAAATGCGATTTCGTGCGCTCACTCGGAGCTGATGCGGTCGTCGATTACAAGGCGGGACCGGTAGTGAAGCAGCTGGCCGAGGCCGCCCCGAAGGGCATCGACGTCTACTTCGACAATGTCGGCGGCGACCATCTCGATGCAGCGCTTGCCGTCGCCCGCAAGGACGCGCGTTTCGCGATCTGCGGGATGATCGAGGTCTATAACGACGCTCACCCCACATGCCTGAAATATATCGCGCGCGTTATCGCCATGCGTATCCGCCTAAAGGGCTTCATCTACACCGACTATCTGGGCCAGCTCGGTGACTTCTACCGCGACATGGGCGGATGGCTCGCCGGCGGCCAGGTCAAGTCGCGCGATACGGTGGTCGAAGGGCTCGACAAGACGCTCGACGCCTTCCTCGGCCTGTTCTCCGGCGCGAACACGGGGAAGATGCTGGTCAAGATTTAGGTCGCGCGCAGGCTTCGCCCACGCGGAAGGGGCGACGGCGGCGGCGTTTCTGGCGTCGCGGTCGGATAGCCAAACTCGCCGAGATCGATTCCCAGCATATCGCCAAGCTCGCGGTTGGAATCGGCATATCGCGCATCGATCCAGCGGATGAGGGCGGGTCCGAGCAGCTGCTCGCCGCTCGACTTGCGCCGGAACAGCCGATTGAGGCCGCGGTGCACACGTTTGCGCACCTCGAACAGGCCGGGGATGTGGACCAGGTACCATTTGTCCCGTGTCTTGCGTGCCGTGAAAAGATTGTAGAATCGCATCACTCGCAGAGCGTTGCGGTTCAACCCGGGATTGCGCACCCCTTGCCGAATTCCCGTCTGATCGAACGCCAGTCCCAGCTTTTCCGCGAGGCGTCGTGCGCAATCGAGCGGGCCTTCGCGAAACTGTTCGAACAGCATGACATGGACATTCTCTTTCCCGAACAAGTCGCAATAGAGCCGTATCAGCCGCTGATAGTCGAAATGGGCAAGATCGAAGCGCGGAGCCTGGGTGCGGTAGGGGGATCCGGCATAGAAATAGCTGTCGGGAAAAAGAAAGCGCAGCAGGCTGAAGGTGCCACCGCCTTTTACATATTGGCTGTAGCTGGCGGCGAGCATGCTGGGCTGCGCACGAATCCCAATGACAATCCGGGCGTCGGGAAGGATGGCCTTGATCCGCCGGGCGAGCTCGGGCGGCACCATGCCATGCAACCCGCCGGCCAGGTTGCTCCCGGAAAGTCGTTCATCGCAGATCAGCGCCGGCAGCCCGGCGGATGCTTCGGCAATGAGGCCACGTGCCCGATCTGCCTCGAAACTGAGGCCATTCGGGGCAAGCAATGCCTCGCGGACAGTCTTTGAATCAATGAAGCGGTGGCTGGTAACCGCGGGATAGAAGGATTTCTGGAACCAGGTCGTGCCCGTCTTCGAATGGCCGATATGGACCACCGGCCGCTGATCGACGCTCATCTGCTGCAGCTCAGCGAGAGTAGTTGCAACTCGACGGATTGCCGCTCGATAGACCGCGCCGAAGCGCTTCCATCCGCTGTGCCGACGTGCCGTGAGTGAAATTGTCCGGCGACACCTGGCCCTTGGTCAGCATATCGTCACCGATCGCCTCCGCGGCACGCATTCCTTCCTCGATATCGCCCTGCTCCAGCGCGCCGGATCGCGCCGCCCACACACCCGCATAGCAGTCGGCCTGGAGCTCGACCCCGACCTGGATTGCATTGCCACCGGTCGCACTGGTCCGGGCCTGCGCTGCCTGCGCCTTGTCGAGCGTACCTTCCAGGTCCTGGATATGGTGGCCGACCTCATGGGCGATGACATAGGCCTGGGCGAAATCGCCCGGCGCGCCGAACCGCCGCGACAGCTCGTTGAAAAAGGCCGGGTCGATGTAAATCTGCTTGTCGGTCGGACAATAGAAAGGTCCCATCGCCGCCTGAGCCGCGCCGCAGCCCGACTGGTTGTAATCGGTGTAGGCGACCAGCCGCGTCGGCGTATATTTCGCCCCCGCCTGCTGGAACACCTGGCCCCACACCTGCTCGGTCGAGCCCAGCACCTGGCGAATGAACTTGCCGGTCGCCGGGTCGAGCTTCGATGGCCCAGACTCCGTCGATCCGCCTCCTCCGAGCATACCGCCACCGCCCGTGAATTGGGTCAGGACGCAATAGCCCAGCAAGAGGATCACTATGCCGACGATCCCGAACCGCGATGCGACCAGGGAAAGAATCAGGCCCAATCCGCCGCCAAGGTTCATTCCCCCGCCGCCCGACTGGCCGGTTCGATCCTCGAAGTTGTCGCTTTCGGGTGAATCGCCAAAGCGCATTTAAGCCCTCCTGTGCATTGCAGTTCCAATGCGCCACCGGCGTAACGGTTGCAATCGGCGCAATGTCCCGCGACAGCTTCGCGCCGAAGGAGATTCGTGAGGATGAAGCTTCAGGGGAAGACAGCGTTGGTCACAGGATCGACCAGCGGCATCGGGCTCGCCATCGCCCGCGCGCTGGCATTCGAAGGCGCCAGCGTGATGATCAATGGTTTTGGTGATGAGGAAGAAATTGAGGAAATCCGCCAGGAGCTGGAAGCATCGTCGGGCGCACAGGCGCTCCATGACGGCGCCGATCTCGGTGACGCCGACGCGATCGAAGCGATGATCCGCCGCTGCGGCCATGAGCTCACGGCGCCCGACATATTGGTCAACAATGCCGGCATCCAATTCGTGTCGCCTGTTGAAAGCTTCCCCCCCGAGAAATGGGAGGGGATCCTCCGAATCAACCTGACCGCCGTGTTCCACACGACGCGCCTGAGCCTCCCCGCGATGCGCCAGAAAGGCTGGGGCCGGATCATCAACACCGCCAGCGCGCATAGCCTGGTCGCAAGCCCCAACAAGTCGGCCTATGTCGCGGCCAAGCATGGCGTCGCCGGCCTCACCAAGACGGTCGCTTTGGAGGCGGCAAAAGACGGTGTTACCGTCAATTGCATCTCTCCCGGCTATGTCTGGACTCCGTTGGTCGAGAACCAGATCCCGGACACAATGAAGGCCCGCAACCTTACTCGCGAGCAGGTCATGAACGATGTGCTGCTGGCCGCGCAGCCAACCAAGCGTTTCGTCACCGTCGACGAGGTGGCCAGCCTGGCGCTTTATCTCACGACCGACGGGGCGGCCTCGATCACTGGTGCCAACCTTAGCATGGATGGCGGCTGGACCGCAGCATGAGTGGCCCGCTGCTGGCTCTCTATATCGGCTGGACGGCCTGGGCGGCGCTGTGGATTGTCGCTTCGTGGTGGTCGGCGCGCGGCGTGCGCCGGGCCGGCGGGCGCCAGAATGTCACCTATCAGCTGGTCAGCGCCGCCGGCATGCTGGCGCTGTTGATCGTTACCCGGCCGACTAGCCCGCTGACTACGCCCTTATGGCAAGTGGGAGACGCTTTGGGCTGGGCCCTGGTCGTCTTGATGGCTGCGAGCTTCCTGCTTGCCTGCTGGGCGCGGCTTGCGCTTGGCAAGCTCTGGTCCGCCGGGGTCGAGCGCAAAGCCGACCATCGGCTGGTGGAAGAGGGCCCCTATGCGATCGTTCGCCACCCGATTTACGCTGGCTTGCTCGCGGCCGCGCTCTCGCTGGCTCTGGTCAAGGCGACCCCGTTCGCGCTCGCGGGATTGGTCCTGACCAGCATCGGATTCACCGTCAAAGCACGGCTCGAGGAGCGATTCCTGGCGACCGAGCTCGGCGAAGCGGACTATGCCGATTATATGCGCCGAGTTCCAATGCTGATGCCGTTCTGGCCGGCCGGATGAATTTGCGTGCTGGACCGCGGCCTTCTCTTCACTAGGGTGATGACATGACCCGTGCGATCTTGGCCGCCATACTCGTGTCGCTCACCGCCTGCGCCACCACCCAGGCGACCCCTCCGGTTCAAAGCTGGCAGTCGGTGGCGACCGATGGAGACCGGCAACGGCTAAGGGATTGGCGGACGGCATTCGCCAAGGCGCTCGATCAGGCCAAGGCTGGAGGCCATGCCACAGATATTGCGAACGAAGGCAAGCTGCTCGATCCCGATGCCGCGATCGGTGGAGTACCAATCCCCAACGGCGACTATCGCTGCCGGACAGTCAAGGTGGGGGCCAAGAGCGTGGGCTTGCTCAATTTCGTCGCCTATCCCCCGTTTCGCTGCAGCATCGAACAGGGAAAGGCTCAGCGCTTCATCAAGCTGACGGGATCCCAGCGGCCGGTTGGCCTGATCTACCCAGCAGACGCAGTTCGGCAGGTGTTCCTCGGCACGGTCGTTCTCGGCGACGAAACGCGAGGCTATCAATATGGCCACGACCACGATCGCGACCTCGCGGCCTGGGTAGAGCGCATCGATGACAATCGCTGGCGCATGATCTTCCCTTACCCACATTTTGAGTCGACGCTCGACGTGATCGAGCTGGTCCCGGAGCAATGACATGAACCGTAGCGCGCTGGCCCTTCTCGCAGCGTCCATTCTTGCCGCACCTGGCTCGGCGGCAACGCTGAACGAGGAAATCCGCGCGGACTTGCCGCAGCTGATGCCGCTCTATCGCGACCTCCACGCTAATCCCGAGCTCAGCATGCAAGAGGTGCGTACGCCTGCCAAGCTTGCTCCGGAAATGCGCAAGCTCGGATTCGCGGTGACAGAGCATGTCGGCAAAACCGGCGTGGTCTCCGTGCTCAAAAATGGCCCCGGCCCAGTGTTGATGATCCGAGCCGACATGGATGCACTTCCGATCAAGGAACAGACCGGGTTGCCATTTGCGTCGAAGGCCATCGGCAAGCTTCCGGATGGAACTGAAACGCCGGTGATGCATGCCTGCGGCCACGATGCGCATATAACCAGCTTCCTCGCCACAGCTCGGCGGCTGATCGCGATGAAGGGCCAGTGGTCGGGAACATTGGTGATGATCCTGCAGTCCGGCGAGGAAACCGGCGAAGGCGCGCGGGCGATGCTCGCCGATGGTCTCTACACCCGATTTCCGAAGCCGAATTATGTGTTCGCCTTTCACGATTCCGCCGCCCTTCCGGCAGGTGCAATCGCATTGACGCCCGGTTACACCACGGCGAATGTCGATACGGTCGACATCAGGGTTAGAGGAGTCGGCGGCCACGGTGCGGTTCCGCAGGCAACCAAGGATCCGATTGTTCTCGCCTCGCGTATCGTACTCACGCTGCAGACACTCATCAGTCGCGAGAAGAATCCGCTCGATCCCGCCGTGGTCACGGTCGGCAGTTTCCAGGGCGGTACCAAGAATAATGTTATCCCCGATGAGGCCAGGCTCCAGCTCACGGTCCGCAGCTACAAACCTGAAGTGCGCAAGCTGCTGCTCGATGGAATCCAGCGGATCGCCCGGGGCGAAGCCATCGCCGCCGGCGTGCCCGACGATCGGATGCCGATCGTTACAATTCGCGAAGATCAGGCAACCCCCGCGACTTTCAATTCCGAGAAGCTCGCCAATCGGGCGCTGAGCCTCTTCCGCGATCATTTCGGAGCGGAGCGAACGTCTATCCTGCCACCGCTGATGGTCGGCGAAGATGTTGGCCGTTTCTGGCTTGGCGATCCGTCGGTCGAAGGCACATTGTTCTGGGTTGGCGGCGTGCCCCAGGCGAAATGGGACGCGGCTGGCGGAGACACGACGAAGCTGCCCTCGCTGCATTCCCCATACTGGGCGCCCGACGCCGAAACACTGATCACCACCGCGACCGAGGCTATGACCATCGCCGCGCTGGACGTGCTGAAGAAGGGTTAGGTCGGGGCTCGCCATGGCGAAGTTGCGCAAATTCGCCGTGCGGCTGCTCCGCAGCCTTCCCGGTACCAAAGCGCTCGGCATCGCCCGCTACTGGCGCGACGTCGATATGATCGCCAACGCCGACGTGGTCGTGATTTCATTTCCAAAATCGGGCCGGACCTTTGTCCGCACCCAGCTCGCGCGGCTTTACCAGCTACGTTTCGGGATCGATGAGCGTCATTTGCTAAGTTTCGGAAGGCTGCAAAAAGCGCCGGCCGAAGTGCCCCGAATTGCGTTCACTCATGGCGGCGATGCGATGCGTCGGCCGGACGAGATCCGGTTCGACCGGCAGGTTTTCGACGGCCGCAAGATCGTGGTCCTGGCTCGGCACCCTGGCGATACTGCCGTTTCCAGATATTTTCACCTCAAGCATCGCAGCGAAAGCCCCAGCCGCCGGAAACTCGCCGATCAGCCCCTCGATCAATTCGTCTGGATCGAGCGCGGCGGAATCCCTTCGATTGTGCGCTATCTCAATCTGTGGGCTGAGCGGTCCCGCGAGCGCGGCGATATATTGATCCTCCGCTATGAGGACTTCATCGACCGGCCGGAACCGACTCTGAGCGCCCTGGCCGAATTCATTGGCCTCGACAGTAGCGAAGAGGACGTCAGGGATGCGATCGAATTCGCGCGTTTCGACAACCTCAAGGCGAGGGAGCGGGAAGGCTATTTTTCGTCAGGTCGAATGGGCGCTGGACGTTCGGGCGATGAAAGCAGCTTCAAGGTCCGTTCGGGACGGTCGGGCGGGTTCCGGGCCAAGCTCGATGAAGCAGGAGCCGACCGAGTGCGCGCCTATGTCAGCCAGCATCTGGATCCATCGTTCGGCTATACCGACTAGCCTCAATTGCGCTCTTGTTTAATCCGCGTAAAACAGGTTGCAGCCGATCGCCGGTTTGCAAGGGGGCAGGCATGGATTTCAGTTGCCGGTCAGCCGACGGAATCCTGGTCGCCGCCGTTCACGGCAGGGTCGATGAATCGACTTGGGAGGCATTTGCCGACCGGATGGCGTCGGCAATCGACCAGGCTGCTGCCGAAAATTTGTCTGAAGTGATGCTCGACCTCACCGACCTCGACTATATGTCGTCGCGCGGCCTCAGGGTGCTGACCGTGGCCAAGCGGCAGGCCGAAGCCGCCAACCTAACCATCACCCTCGCAGCGCCAAACGACGTCATGCGCGAGATTCTTGCCATCAGCCGCTACGACAAGCTGTTCCATATCAGCGATTCCATCGACACCGGCCGATAGCCAAGCGGGGGGCCTGACCAACATGCTCGTTCGATTCTGGGGAACCCGCGGATCACTGCCAGTGGCGGCCAAGGCCGGTGCCATCCGCGCCAAGATCGCGCGTGCCCTGGTCGCCGCCAACGGTCAGTCAATCGCCAGCATCGACGAGGCTGAGGCGTTCATCGACCGGGAACTCGATTTCGCCGCCAGCGCGACCTATGGCGGCGCCACCGCCTGCGTCGAGATCGAAAGCGGGGATAGCTACTTCATCTGCGACATGGGCAGCGGTCTCAGGGAATTCGGGCTGAATGCGCTGAAGCGCTGCGCCGATGGCCACGTCCGGATCTACAACTTCTTCCAGTCGCACCTGCACTGGGACCATATCATGGGCTTTCCCTTCTTCGCGCCGGCATTTGATCCAAGCGCCAAGATCCGCATCCATTCGGCCCATCCCGACGCGGAAGATGCGCTTCGCCGCCAGCAGGAAGAAATCAGCTTCCCCGTACCCTTTGACTGGCTCCGCGCGTCGATCGAGTTTGTGGCCATGACGCCGGGCGAGCCGATCGAAGTCGATGGGCTGACGGTTGTCGCCGAGAAGCAGCAGCACTCGCACGACAGCTATGGCTATCGTTTTAGGGACTCGACCGGGCGTAACGTGGTGTTCAGCACCGACAGCGAGCACAAGGCCGACAATATGAAGGACGAGGCGGCCTTCATCGACTTCTTTCGCGATGCCGACCTGGTCATCTGCGACACCATGTATTCGCTGGCAGACAGCGTATCGATGAAAGAGGATTGGGGCCACTCGAGCAACGTCGTGGCGATCGACCTCTGCCATGAAGCCGGCGCCAAACGTCTCGCGCTTTTCCACCACGAACCGACCTATGGCGATGAAGATATCCAGCGGATGCACGAGGAAAGCATCCGTTATGAGGAACTGACAAGAGACGGCAGCAAGCTCGAAGTTCTATGTGCCTATGACGGTCTCGAAGTTCGGGTCTAGCCCGACGTTGCGGGCAGGGCGCGTATTGCTGCCGTGGCTGGTCATGACCTTGGTCGCCCTGCTTGTAACGCTGACCGCCGGCGACCGCATGCGGCGCGGAATCTTCGACAGCTGGCAGGGTTTCAAACCGCGCGACCTCGCGGCAACCGATGTCCGCGTCGTCCAGATCGACGACTTCAGCATTGGGATCGTCGGCACTTGGCAATGGCCGCGATACTATCTTGCGCGGCTCACCGAGGAACTGGCCAAGCGAGGCGCCAAGGTCATCGCCTTCGACATTGTGTTTGCCGAGCACGACCGGGTCGGCCCCGAAAGTTTCGCCTTGCTTTATCCAGAGCTAAGTTCCGCCTCGGCTTCCGAGGTCAAGGCGCTGAAGCCTTCCGACCAGGATTTTGGAGAAGTGATCGGCCTTTCTCCGGTCGTCCTTGCGCACGCCGGCGTGGCAAAGGCACCTAGCGGCCAAGTTCCTTTGCCCGACCCTTCAATCTCGGGCGAGCTACCGCCCAAAGTTGAGACTTGGCCGGCTGAACTCGCCGCAATTCCAGAGCTCGACGATGTCGCGCTCGGCCATGGCCTGATCAATGTGCCGCCAGACCGCGATGGAGTCATTCGCAGCGTACCGCTGGTGATGCGCGTCGGCAAAACGATCAGGCCAGGCTTCGCTGCGGAAATCTCTCGCTACTCGATAGGCGCGGAAACGATTGCCACCAGCCCTTCCGGCATCCGCCTCGGCAATCGGCTGGTTCCGGTCGATCGAAACGGCAAGATGATTCTCCACTTCGGTTCCTTTCCAACAGACAAAATCTTTTCCGCGGCTGCGCTCCTGGACAAAGAAAGCCGGCTCAAACCCGACGAATTTGCCGGAAAAACGGTCTTGATCGGGGTCACAGCCGAAGGCACTTCCGACATCGCCGCCACGCCGCTTGCCGCCCAGGAATTCGGGCCCCTGATCCAGGCTCAAGCGGTCGACACAATATTGCGCGGCGGCTGGCTGGTACGGCCAGCATGGGCCGAGCTGGCGGAATGGGCGGCCGCGGCGCTGCTCGCCCTGCTCGCACTCGGCAATGCGATATTCGGCCGCCGCTATCGGATCGCACTGGCGATCTTGTTCGCGGCAATGCCGCTTGTCAGCTGGCTGGCCTTCGCGCGCGCTGACATGCTGCTCGATCCCGTCCGGCCGATGCTGGTCGGCGGCGGCGCGGTCGCCGGCGTCGCAATGGGCCTGTTCGCCCTCGCACGGATAGAGAGGGAACGGTTCCGCGATGCCCTGGTGCAGGAGCGGGTCGTAGCGGCCGAGACGGAGGGCGAACTGCAGGCCGCGCGGGCGATCCAATTGGGCATGGTCCCGCCGCGCGAACGCCTGCGGCTTCTCGATACGCGCGTCGACCTCGATGCCTTGCTGGAGCCTGCAAAGTCGATTGGCGGCGACTATTACGACGTTGCCAGAATTGGCGACAACCAGATCGGATTTGCGGTCGCGGATGTCACCGGCAAAGGCGTACCGGCAGCTCTGTTCATGGCCATGTCGAAGGCACTTACCAGTGCCGCCCTGTCTAGAATGCAAGCCGATCCCGCGACCATGGCAACCGCCATCAATCATGAGCTGCTGAAAGACAGCGGCGACACGATGAGCGTCACCATGATGCTTGGCATCCTCGACCTCGTTACGGGCGAGGTCCGGCTGGCTTGCGCAGGACACGAGGACCCGCTGCTGCTGTCGGAGGGCAAGGTCGAGCGGATCCGGCTGGAGGGCGGCCTCCCCCTCTGCGTCAATGAATCAACCTATCCCCTCGAAACCCTGAAGTTGCAGCCGGGACAGACCCTCGTGCTGGTAACCGACGGCGTGACCGAAGCCGAAAACAGCCGCGGCGAATTCTTCGGACGCGACCGCGTCCTCGTCGATGGCGATCCAAGCTCAGGCAATGCGACCGCAATCATCGAGGGCATCCGCGATCGGGTCCGGGCATTCGAGGACGGGACGGAGGCGACCGACGATCTGACGGTGATGGCAATCCGCTTCCTCGGCCGAGCCTAGCGGACGATTACTTCCACCCGACGGTTGGCGGCGTTGCTGATGTTGTCCATGGTTGGCTCTTTAAGCTCCCGCTCGCCGCGGCCCACTGCCGACATCAGCGACCGGTCGAAGCCCTGGCCGGCAAGCCAGTTAAGCACTTCCTCGGCCCGCTGCTGCGAAAGCCGGTCGTTATCCGCTTCGCTGCCAACCGTATCGGTATGGCCGGTCACTTCGACCTGCGGCCCGGACCGGGAAGCGATCTCGGCTCGCAGCGCAGTCAGCACGGCCTGCGACGCAGGAGTTGGCGTAGCCGTACCCAAGTCGAAATAGAGAACGAAGCTCTTCGCGGGCGGCGGAAGGCTGGTCAGCAGCGCGGCTTCCTGGGCCTTCAGCCCCTTTTGCCCAAGCGGCTGGGTCGTTGGCGTTGGGTCCCCGAGCTTGGTTCGGCTGTTTCCCTGGGCGATCACAGCCGCGGTTGGCTTGCCGCCTGCCTCCAGCACGGCGACCTGGCCCTGGTGTCCTTCGTCGTCGGGCAGCAGCACTAGCGACGAGGTCGCGCATCCGCTTAGGAGCAGGCATGCCGCCGCCAGGCGCGGCACGCTCATTCGGGGACCTCGACGATGAACTTGGTGCCACGCACGCCCAGCAGTGTGTTTGGTGTTCGGACCTTCATCGCGTCGCGGTCGGACTTGGCGATCTTGCCGGAAACTACGGCGAGCGAACCGCGATCGACCTGGGTTACGAAACTGCCCTTCTGTCGCGTGCGGTCATATTGGAACTGGTTGATTGCAACGTTGCTGTTCGGGCCGACTGCGAAGCGCGTGTTGTCAATGAAGCTGAGGCTCATCCGGCCATCTTTGCCGGTTACTAGCCGGTCGCCCGGGTTGATCTGCACGCCTGGTTTGGCCGGGATGTGGTTGGCACCCCGCTCGACCGTGGCGGCCCCTGTGCTGCTCTTGATCCGGGCAATTTCTGCCAGGACCGGCGAAGCGGCCAAGGATGCCAATGCAACAGCAGCCAAAATCCGGCGAACCATGCCACCCTCCCCTGATAACTGTGGCCGTGTCATAACCGTTTCGATGGCGTCATGCGAATCAGGGGAAGTCCGTAAGCGCATCCATGTCGGGGGGCCCACCGCTCTCGGCGAAGCGATCGCTTCGACGCGCCTATTTGGGCTGGATCTTGGCCTTGCGGAGCGGGATCTGGCGCGGCTCTGCATCGTCGTCGAGGAATTGATCACCAACCTCTGCGAACATGGGATTTGCGAAACGGAGCGCGAAATTGTCCTGGAACTGTTCCGGCATGCTTCCGGTCTCGGCCTGGTGTTTGAGGACAATGGCGCGCCGTTCGACCCCCGAACCACGAGCACCGAAGATGAAATGCCGCAGCGAGGCGGAGGCGCTGGCCTGCGCCTGGTCAGGGCATGGTCGGAAATTGTTGATTATGGGTCCAGCGAAGGCCGCAACCGTCTCGAGCTGCTGCTCGCGCTAACCGGCGATTGAGCCGCTTACTCGGCGGCCCAGTCCTTCGATTTCTCAAGGATCGTCATCTCGCGTAGCAGCGCGTCCACGCTGGCCGTCAAATCGTCGAGGAAGGTGATCTGGTGTCGCGCGCCACGGTAGCTTTCGACCAGCAAGATCGCATCGAGCAGGATCGGCACGACGACGCCTTCCGGATCATCCATTTCGGCGAGGCCCCGAAGCTTTTCCAACGCCTTGCGCCGCGCCGCTTCCGGATCGGACATCGCCGCCGTTCGTCCAATCAACCAACCCATTCCCGACTCTCCACTTGTTGCGCGCTAGAGTAGCGAACGGGGGCGGCCGGGCTAAGTGCCGGCGGTCTCAGCGGCGGGTCGGCTCGGCGCATTGAGCTCAAGAGGATTTGGCGCGAAGCGCCTTTGCCTCGTCGATCGACAAGGGACGTACGCCGAGTACCGGGCAGCGGTCGATGCCGGTCGGGCCGGGGACGAGCAGCTCTGCATCCTGTCCCTGGCACACCCAGCTGCTGCCGCTGGTGGAGCGAAGTCCGATCCGGAGAGTCCAATCGATGTCAGGGCAGGTGCCGAGGATATCGAGAAGATAATTGTGATTGACGCCAACCGTAACGATGACCGTATTCCGATCGACGGCATGGAAGTCGTTGACGGTCGAAGCGTTGAAGCATCGGCCTGTTCCCGCAGCGCTTTGGGAATGTGGCGGCTGGTTGGCGGTGCATGCCGCGATACAGGCGGTGGCGGCAAAGAGCGCGGCAAGTCGCTTCATGACGTTCAATCCCTTTCGAATTCGAAATGCCGAACTGGCTTGCTCGTTCCGCTGGGACCGCTTCTAGGCGCTCGAGTGGCTCAACCGTTCGATTTGGGCCGGAGTGAGGTCGAGGGTCAATGCTGCGACGAGTTCGCTCGCCTGCGCGACCTTGGTTGCGCTGGCGATCGGTGCGGCGATGGTCGGCTGCGCCTTCAGCCACGCCAGCGCGACGGTCGCCATCGCCGCGCCAGTCTCGGCGGCGACATCCTCGAGGGCCGCCAGGACGCGCCGGCCTCGGTCATTCAAATAGGCAGTGGTCCGTCCGCCTCGAACGCTTTTGGAAGCATCGTCTTCTGACCGATATTTGCCGGTGAGGAAGCCGTTGGCGAGGCTATAATATGGAAAGACCGCCAGCCCTGCGTTGGCGGCGGCATCGCGCAGCGGTCCCTCATATTTGTCCCGGTCGATCATATTATACCAGGGCTGCAGCGCGCTCGGCGGGGTGAGGCCGTTGGATCTGGCCACATCCATCGCTTCGCCGACCCGCTCGGGAGCGAAGTTGGATAGGCCAACGGCGCGGATCTTGCCGGCCCGTTTTAACTCATCGAACGCACCCAAACTGTCTGCCAGCGGCACCTTCTCATTATCGCGATGCTGGTAATAAAGATCGATCGTTTGGATGCCGAGCCGATCCAGCGATTTGTCGCAGGCGGCGGCCACGACCTTGGGCTCAAGTGCGGCGACATATTCGCCGTCGACCATCTCGCCGTCGAGGAACCCGACCTTTGTCGCGATGACCACCTTGTCGCGTTTTGCGGGGTCGCGTTTTATCCAGCGCCCGATCAATGCCTCGCTTTCGCCGCCCTTATGGCCCGGCACCCAGGCCGAATAGACATCGGCAGTGTCGATCATCATGCCCCCGGCATCGACGAAGGCATCCAGCACGGCGAAGCTGGTGCTTTCGTCGGCAGTCCAGTCGAAGACATTGCCGCCCAATGCTACCGGCGCCACCTCTATCCCGCTGCTGCCGATGGGGCGCTTATCCATTGGCGTCCTCCTCGGACCATTCCGCAGCGGCCCGAACCTCCTGCGCATGCGATAGTTTGGTCACCAGCACGGCGTCGGCAGTGGCGATGATTACCAGATCGTCGACGCCGATCGCAGCCACCCTCGGTCCGTCGCTGCGGATAAGATTGGCATGACTGTCGATCACCAGCACATTGCCGATCACGACATTGCCGCCCTCTCCCTTGTTGGCCGCGTCGAACACGGCTTGCCAGCTGCCGACGTCGGACCAACCCATCGACACCGGCACGACCGCGACCCGGTCCGAATGCTCCATCACCGCATAGTCGATCGATTGGGCGGGTGAACGGGCGAAGGCTTCCTCATCGACCCTGACCACCGGGCCGTCGCGCTCGCCTTGTTCGAGAGCAGCGCCGGCCGCCTCGAGAATCGCCGGGGCGTGACGGTGCAATTCTTCTCGCCAGGTCCGCGCGGAAGCGAGGAAAATGCCGGCATTCCAATAATGACCGCCTGCGACCAGCATCGCTTCGGCCTTTTCCTGAGGCGGCTTCTCGACGAAGCGGGCGACCGGCCGGACGCCTTCGCCTTCGTCGGCGGCGATATAGCCGAAGCCGGTGGCCGCATGGTCCGGCTCAATCCCGAAAGTCACGATATTGCCCTCTTCCGCGGCTGGTCGCGCCAGCGCTATGGCGCGATGGAAGGCTTCGACATCGGCGATGTGATGGTCGCTGGGGCAAATGAGGAGCAGCTCATCCGCATCGGCCAGGCTGGCGGCCAAGGCGATCGCGCCGGCGCTGTCGCGCTTTAGGGGCTCGAGAATGATTCGGGAGCCGCGGCCGGCAACGTTGCGAAGCTCCGCTTCCTGAGTGTGATTGCCGACAATGATCGGCTCGGCGAAGCGGTCGCCGAACCGGCGCAATGTCTGTTCGAACAGGCTGTCGTCACCGAGGAGTGGCAGCATGTGCTTGGGCCTGGCGGGCGTCGACAGCGGCCACAGTCGCGTTCCGGCGCCACCCGCCAGGATCACGGGGCGGATCTGCCGACCGCTGTTTGAGTCACTCATGCGAACACCATTCGCCAAGTTTGAAGTGATACGCCACCCCAATCGTCATCCCGGGCTTGATCCGGGATCCGCCGGCACGTGAAGGCTGGAGAGGATGAACCCCGGCTCAGGGCCGGGGTGACGGCCTTGCCACGGCGATTCATCATTCATTTGTAAAATTTTGCGACACCCCTCCCTATGTCGGCGAATCTTACACTGGCCTGCGCGTGGAAACGCTGATCGCCTTCTGGACGCACGCGCTTGCGGCGGCACTGTTCGCCTCGCTCACCCTGTGGGAGCTACGGCGCGGTCTCGCAGAAAGCGAACAGCGCATGCTTCTCGCTGCCTTCGCACTGACCGCAATCTGGGCCTGGGTTACCGCGGTTGCGCCGACCACCATGCTTGCCGCTTATTCGGAAACAGCCCGCAACCTGTGTTGGGTGGGCGTGCTTTACCGCCTTGCCGGGATCGACAGCAGCGAGGAACAGCTGGGCGTCCGGCCCGTCTATGCAGCGGTGGCGGCGGTACTCGGCCTTCAGCTGGTGGTCGATGCCCTGCCTCTGGTGATCGACACCGACACGATCAGCCGGGGGCATGCCCTCATAGTCACTGCAATTATCCTCCGGCTGACCGCCGCGGCAGGATCGCTGGTGCTGGTTCACAACCTCTATGGCCAGGCCGCTCCATCAAGCCGGACGGGCATCCGTCTGGCCATGATCGCCATTGCCACCATGTGGGCCTACGATCTCAATCTCTACACGATCGCCTATTTCGATCCGGCTTCGGCGCAGGGGCTGTTCGACTTTCGCGGTCTGGCGCTGGCGTTCGTCGCTCCATTGTTCGCCATCGGTGCAAGCAAGGACGATCGCTGGCGAGTCCGGCTGTCCCGCGCCGCTACCTTCCAGAGCCTGTCGCTGCTGGCGATCACCGCCTATTTCGCCATCATGGCGGTGCTGGTCACCGCGCTGCGTGGTTCGGGCTTCGACTGGACCCGGGCGGTATTGGTCGCCCTCCTCGCTGCCATGACGGTGGCGGCGATGGTCCTGCTCCCGTCCAACCGGGCGCGAGGCTGGGCCAAGGTCAAGATCGCAAAGCATTTCTTCGAGCACCGCTACGATTACCGCACCGAATGGCTGCGGTTCACCGAGACGATCGGCGCCATCGGACCCACGGCGCCGCCGCTTGGACAGCGGGTGGTCAAGGCGTTCGCCGATATCCTCGATGCGCCGGGCGGACTCTTGCTTGTGGCGGATGAGAATGGCTCGATCGAGCCGGCGGCGGCCTGGAACTGGTCGGGCAGCGCGAATCTCGGCGCTGCCATTCCCACCCCCGAAGCGCTGGGCTTCTGGCTTTCGGTGGGCGCCGAGGGCCGGATCATCGATTTCGACGCCCTTGGCGGCGGCTGGGCCGATGCCCGCGATCGGGAACTGGACATTCCCGAGCCGCTGCTCGGCGAGGAGCAGGCCTGGACCGGAGTTCCGCTGATCCATGAGGACCGGCTGGTCGGGCTGGTGCTGCTGGCTGCGCCCGATTACCGCCGTTCACTCGACTGGGAAGACTTCGACCTGTTGCGGACGGCAGGCCGCCAGGCTGCCTCCAGCCTGGCCGAGGCCCACGGTCAGCAGGCCCTGATGAACGCCCAGCGGTTTGAGGATTTCAACCGGCGATTTGCCTTCATCCTGCATGATGTGAAGAACCTCGTCAGCCAGTTGTCCCTGCTCGCCCGCAATGCCGAGCGCCATGCCGACAACGCCGATTTCCGCGCCGACATGGTTGCGACGCTCAAAGGCTCGGTCGGCAAGATGAACGACTTGCTGGCCCGTCTCGCCCCGACGCCCGACCAGCGCCCGGCCCGACCCGAGCCGACCCCGCTCCGGCCACTCGTTGCCGCCGCCATCGCGGCCAATCGCCGCGATCATGAGGTCACTATGCTCGGCGATGGCGATCTTGTCGCATTGGCCGACCCGCTGATGCTCGAGCAGGCTCTCGGCCACCTTGTCCGGAATGCAGTCGACGCGAGCACGCCTGCCGACCCGGTCACGGTGAGAATGGGCAGTGACGGCGAGCAGGTGATGATTACTATCGCCGATGGGGGCACGGGCATGGATGCCGAGTTCGTCCGAACGCGCCTGTTCCAGCCATTCGCGTCGACCAAGCAAGGCGGCTTCGGGGTCGGCGCCTTCGAGGCCAAGAGCCTGGTCTCGGCCATGGGCGGCCGTCTCACGGTTGAATCCAGGCCCGGCGAAGGCAGCAGCTTCACCATCTCCCTCCCTGGCGCAAGGGAAGCGCCCGAGCAGAAACGGAAAATCGCATGAGCACCGAACCCGAACTCCCGGTCTTGCTGATCGTCGAGGACGACGAGGGCCTGCAGCGGCAGCTTAAATGGGCCTATGAAGGCTATCGCGTTGTGAGCGCAGGCGACCGCTCCACCGCGATCGAGATGATGCGGCTGCACGAGCCGGCAGTGGTAACCCTCGATCTCGGCCTTCCGCCCGATCCCGACGGGACGAGTGAAGGCTTTGCTACGCTGACCGAAATTTTGGCGTTGAAGCCTGACACCAAGATTATCGTCGCTTCGGGTCACGGGGCCCGGGAAAGCGCGCTGAAGGCGATCGCGCTCGGCGCCTATGATTTCTACCGCAAGCCGGTCGACATCGACGAGCTCGGCCTGATCGTCAGCCGGGCCTTCCACGTCTATGAGATCGAGGCCGAGAATCAGCGGCTGGAAGCGGCGAACGGCGGCGCGGCGGCCCTTGGAGCGATGCTCACCGCGAGCCCGGAGATGATCAAGATTATCCGCACCGTGGAGCGTGTCGCCTCGAACGATGTCTCGGTCATGCTGCTCGGCGCAAGCGGCACCGGCAAGGAACTGCTGGCGCGCGCGGTCCATGAAAAATCGGCCCGGGCGAAGGGCGAGTTCGTCGCGATCAACTGCGCGGCAATCCCGGAAAACCTGCTCGAAGCCGAACTATTCGGCTATGAGCGCGGCGCCTTCACGGGGGCGGTCAAGACCACCCCGGGCAAGATCGAGCTGGCTCAAGGCGGCACATTGTTTCTCGACGAAGTCGGCGACATCCCGCTTCCCCTCCAGGTCAAGCTGCTTCGCTTCCTTCAAGAGAGGGTGATCGAGCGGATTGGCGGACGTTCGCCGATCGCGGTCGATACGCGGATCGTCTGCGCCACCCACCAGGATCTCGACGCGATGATCGCCGCCGGCAGGTTCCGCGACGATCTCTATTACCGGCTGGCGGAAATTGTTGTGAAAATCCCGAGCCTGGTAGAGCGATCCGGGGACGCGGTGCTCCTCGCCCGTCATTTCGTTGGCCGCTTCGCGCGGGAAATGAACGCCAAGATCCAGGGCCTGGCCCCGGACGCTGCCGATGCGATCGACGCCTATGGCTGGCCGGGCAACGTCCGCGAGCTCGAAAACCGCATCAAGCGGGCGGTGATCATGGCCGACGGCAAATGGGTGACTGCGACCGATCTCGACCTTCCGGGAGTGGCCGAATCCGGCTTCGAAACCCTGCCGATCAACCTTCGCGCGGCCAGGGAAGTGGCCGACCGAAAGGCCATTCGCCAGGCCCTTTCGCGCACCGAAAACAATATTTCCGGCGCCGCCAAGCTGCTCGGAATCAGCCGGCCTACCCTCTACGACCTGATGAAGCAGTATCAGCTGGGAAGCTGATAATCCTTTTTGGGCCATGAGTTTACGCGCCCTTTACCTGCTCGGCGCTAAGAGCAGTCCCCCGGGGGTAACCATGGTAAACAGCGTATCTGGCAAGGACGAAACTCCGTACAAGGTGGCGGCAAGCCACCTGATCACGACGTGCGCCACATTGGCTGCAATCCTGCTGTTCGTGATCCTGGGCGCGAAGGTTATCCCCAGCGCCATCGGTACCGCGGTGAAAGACCCCGCCACCAATGCTTTGGTGGCCGCATTCCTGCTCAATATCGCGATCGTGCTGTTCGGCTATCGCCGTGCCCGCGATCTCGCGGAGACAATGGCGACTCTGAAACAGGCGGAGAAAGACGCCCACTTCAATGCCTACACTGACCATACGACCGGCTTGCCCAACCGACGCGCTCTACTTCGCGAGATCGAGGGCCTGTTCGAGAGGGCCGATCGTGGCGGCACGCTGATGCTGCTGGACGTCGATAACTTCAAGCGCGTCAATGATCTCTACGGCCATGTCGCGGGCGACCAGCTGCTGCGCCAGGTCGGCGAGATGTTGGCCGGCACATTGCCGGGCACGGCGTTTATTGCCCGCATGGGCGGCGATGAATTTGCTGCGATTATCCGCGATGAGAAGGATGCCGAAGACGCTGCTCGAGATGCCATCGGAGCCTTTGGCCGTCCGGTGAACGTCGGCGAGACCCGCACCCAGATTTCAGTCTCCGCCGGACTCGTTCCGTTGCATTCGGAGGCAAGGCCAATCGACGCCCTGCGCCGGGCGGACGTCGCCATGTACTCGGTCAAGCAGGCTGGCCGGAACGGCTATGCCTGGTTCGATAGCCAGATGGAGCTACAGCTTCAGGCGCGCGTCGGACTAGAGGATGAAATCCGCTCGGCGGTCGAATGCGACGAATTCGTTCCATTCTTCCAACCGCTGATCAGCCTGGATTCCGGCGAGCTCAACGGGTTCGAGGTGCTGGCGCGGTGGAATTCGCCGCGACGAGGCCTGGTCGAACCCGCTGAGTTCATCGCCATCGCCGAGCAATCCGGGCAAATTGGCCCGCTGTCGATGCGGGTCATGGAAAAGGCTTTCGTCCAGGCTAAGGATTGGCCCGCCCATCTCAAGTTGGCGGTCAATGTCTCGCCGGTTCAGTTCCGTGATCCACAGTTGGCCGAGCGCATCATCCAAATACTGACCGAGACCGGATTCCCGGCCCGCCGGCTAGAGGTGGAGATCACTGAAGGCTCGCTCCTCGAGGACCGCGCACAGGCGCTGACCATATTGGAAAGCCTTCGGAACCATGGCATTGCAATCGCGCTCGACGATTTCGGTACAGGCTACGCTTCGCTTAGCCAGCTCCACGCCTTGCCCTTCGACCGCATCAAGATCGACCGTAGTTTCATCACTTCGTTGGGCCAAAGTGAGCAGGCGGTGGCAATCGTTCAGACCATCGCCGCGCTGGGCAAGACGCTGAGCGTGCCGATTACCGCCGAGGGCGTCGAGACCGATTCCATTCGCGAGCAGATGGCCGCGCTCGGCTGCACCGATGCCCAGGGCTTCCATTTCGGCCGCGCGGTTTCCGCCAATGTCGCCACCATGCATTTCGACACGCCCAAAGTGACGCCATCCGCCAAGTTCAAGCCCGAGCGCACGCCGCTGTCCGAGCCACTCGACAAGGGTGATCACAGCGGGTCCGCGCGCCGGCCCGCCGCCGGCCAGAAGTGGTAGCGGACTAGCTCAATTCTTACCCCAATTGACGAACGGGCACAGCGCTTCGACTAGCGTACTTGCTGTCGGCCTCTTCCGCTCTATCGTCCGCTTCCAAATCAGATGACGGGAGCGGGTTATGGATCGCCGTGAGTTTCTTTCTTTGGGCAGCGTTGCCGCCTTGTTGCCGAGCGTTCCTGCCAGGGCCGCCTCCGTTCAGGCTGGCAGCTCCGCCGGCGATGCACAGCTCAATGCGACGTTCGACAAGATTTTCGAGGAACAGGTTCGCGCTTCCCCCACCTTTGCCACCAGCCTCGGCCTCGACAAGGGCGCCAATGCGGACCTCAAGTCGAAGCTCGACACTCGTCCCTACCAGGCAGCCCGGGCGGAGGATCTAGCCCGCAACAAGCGTTTCATCGCGTCCGTCGAAGCCGTGCCGCCGGCTTCGCTGTCGCCCGCCAGCCAGCTGAACCGGGAAATCGTGCTCTACGACCTTGGTACCAACCTCACGGCTCCCGCCAAATATGATCTTGATTCGGTCCAGTCGCCCTATCTGATCAGCCAGCAGGACGGTGCCTATTTTTCCCTCCCGGACTTTCTCAACACCGCGCATACAATCGACAATGCCGCCGATGCCGAAGCCTATCTCGCGCGCCTGTCGCAGCTCGGCACGGTGATCGACAATGAGACCGCCGAGCAGAAGCGACAGGCAGCGCGCGGCTACGTCGCTCCGGGCTGGTCGCTCGACCTCGCGCTCGGCCAAATGCGCGAGCAACGCTCGCCTCCGGCCGACAAGAGCCCGATGGTTGAATCCATCGTCAAGCGCACCGCTTCCATCCCCGGTGACTGGGGCGCCCGCGCTGCAGCGATCGTCAGCAAGGACGTCTATCCGGCCCTCGACCGCCAAATCGCGGCGGTAACCGAGCTGCGGAAGACCACACCGGCGGGCGACGGCGCCTGGCGGATCCCGCAGGGCGAAGCAATCTATGCCGACGCGTTGGCCCAAGCGACGACCACCAAATTCACCCCCGACGAAGTGCATCAACTGGGACTCGCCCAGGTCGCCGAAATCACCGCCCAGCTCGATACGCTGCTGAAAGCCGCGGGCTTTACCCAGGGTACGGTTGGCGAGCGGCTGGCAGCGCTCAACAAAAGCCCGGCGCAGCTCTACCCCGACACCGACGAGGGCCGCCTGGCGCTGATCGCAAGCCTCAACACCGGGGTGAAGGACATGACGGCGCGGCTGCCCCGCGCCTTCGCCACCCTGCCCACTCAGCCGCTCGAAATCCGGCGCGTCCCGCCGGAAATCCAGGACGGCGCATCGAACGGCTACTACCGCCGCGCCTCCCTCGATGGCTCGCGTCCGGCGATCTATTTCATCAATCTGAAGACCACCGGCGACTGGCCCAAATATTCACTGCCCGCCCTCACGTTCCATGAAGGCGTCCCAGGCCACCACCTACAGATCAGCCTGGCCCAGACCAGCACAGACCTGCCGATGATCAGGAAGATCAGCTTCTACTCGGCCTATGGCGAAGGCTGGGCGCTTTACGCCGAGCAGCTGGCCGACGAGCTTGGCGCCTACCAGGACATCGAGCGCGCCGGTTACCTCCAGTCCTACCTGTTCCGGGCGTGCCGCCTGGTGGTCGACACCGGCCTCAATTCCAAGCGCTGGAGCCGAGAGAAGGCGATTGACTATATGGTCGCGACCACGGGCTTTGCCCGCCCGCGCGTCCAGCGTGAGATCGAGCGCTATTGCGCTTCGATTGGTCAGGCCTGCAGCTACAAGATCGGCCATATCGCCTGGAACCGCGCTCGCGCCCGGGCGCAGCAAATCCTTGGGGATCGCTTCGACTTGAAGCAATTTCACGAGGTGCTGAAGGACGGCGCCATGCCGCTGACCATCCTCGAACGGCGGATCGTCGAGCGGGCCGAGGCGGCCAAGCGCGGCTAGCGCGCCAGCGCCTCGGCGATCTCTGCCACTTCGAGCCAACGTAGCTCCGCCGCCTCGACGTCGGTGCGATGGCGGGCGATGCGCTCGGTGAGTTCGGCGAAGCGCTTGGGATCGCGCGCAAACAGGTCGGGATCGTGCAGCGCGTCCTCGTCGGCGGCGATGCTCGCCTCAAGGCGCTCGATTTCGCCCGGCAGGCGGTCGAAGTCTCGCTGGTCCTTGTAGGATAATTTGTTCCCCGACGAAGGTCGGGGTCCAGGAGCGCCGCTAGGCGCTGCTTTCGCAGCACCCTGGGCCCCGGCTTTGGCCGGGGAACGCACGGCCTGATACCGCTTTCGTACCCAGTCCTCATAGCCGCCCGCGACAATGTCGACCCTGCCCGACCCATCAAGGCCTAGGGTCACCGTGACCGTCTTGTCCAGAAAGTCGCGATCGTGGCTGACAATCAGGACGGTGCCTTCATAGTCGGCGATCACTTCCTGGAGCAGGTCGAGCGTCTCGAGATCGAGGTCGTTGGTCGGCTCGTCGAGCACCAGCAGGTTCGATGCTCGCGCGAACTCGCGCGCCAGCAGCAGCCGCGACCGTTCGCCTCCCGACAAGGATCCGACCGGCGCTTCGGTCAGTGAGGGATCGAACAGATATTCCTTCAGATAGCCCTTGATATGCTTCTTGTGCCCGCGAACTTCGATCCAGTCGCCGCCTTCGGCCAGCACGTCACGCACCCGCTTTTCCGGCGACATCAGCTTGCGCTGCTGGTCGATGACGATGCCCGACAGCGTCTTGGCCTGGGTGACAGCGCCGCTATCGGGCTTCAGCTCGCCGGTCAGTAGCTTCAGCAACGTGGTCTTGCCGGTTCCGTTGGCGCCGACCAGCCCAATCCGGTCGCCGCGCTGGATCCGCAAGGTGAAGTCGCGGATGATCTGGCGGTCCCCGAAACCCTTCGACACATGATCGGCGTCGATCACCGTCTTGGTCTTCACTTCGTCCTTGGCGAGACCGAGCTTGGCGCCCCCGGCCGGCCCGAGCATCGCGGCACGCTGGGCTCGCATCTCGTGCAACTTGGCAAGTCGTCCCTGGTTGCGCCGGCGCCGGGCGGTAACCCCGCGTTGCAGCCAGTGCAATTCCAACGCCAGTTTGGCGTCGAGCTTCTCGGCGGCCCGTTGCTCTTCGGCATAGACCGACTCGGTCCACGCATCGAATCCGCCAAAGCCGATCTCCGCCCGCCGCATCTGGCCTCGGTCAAGCCACAGGCAGCTCTTGGTCAAACGCGTGAGGAACGTCCGGTCATGGCTGATGACGATGAATGCGCCTTTGAATCGCTGCAGCCACTGTTCGAGCCAGTCGATCGCGCCGAGATCGAGGTGGTTGGTCGGCTCATCGAGCATCAAGACGTCCGGCTGCTGCGCCAATGCCCGGACGATCGCGGCGCGGCGCCGCTCGCCGCCGCTGGAAGTGGCCGTATCGCGGGCAAGATCAATGCCGATCTGGTCGGCAATGGCGGCGGCTTCATGCGCCGGCGGGGCATCGTCGCCGGCGAGCACCCACTCTTCGAGAGTGCCGCTGCCGGTCATTACTGGATCCTGTTCCAACAGCACCACCTTGGTGCCCGGCACGATCTTGCGCGTACCTTCGTCGGTCTCGATCAGTCCGGCGAGGCATTTGAGCAGGGTCGTCTTGCCCGCGCCATTACGGCCGATTAGCGCCAGCCGGTCGCGCGGCCCGACAAAAATGTCGAGATTGCGGAGCAGCCAGCCTTCGCCTTGGATCAGTCCAAGGTCTTCATAAGACAAAATCGGGGGTGCCATCGCGGGGGCACCTAGCCTAGGTTCCGCTAGCCGTCACGTGGGCAAGAGCGGCTGAACCTAGGGCAACAGGGGCATTCATAGCTTGTTCAATGGATTAGCTATAGTCAGGCTGGCGAAAGTGAAGCCGATGAGCCTGTATCGTACCCTTGTCCTATCGCTCTGCGCTGCGTCCGCCGCGATCGCCACCCCTGCGCTTGCCCGCCGTAATGACGGCAATGGGAATCAAGTCTCGGTGCCGCATCCTGCCAGCGAGGCGCCTCATCTCGCCTGGCTCGACCGGCCGCGCGATCAGGACCGTGCATTCCGTGACAAGCAGCAGGGCCGCTCAATGCCGCTTCCCCAGATCGAACAGCGCGTCCTGCCGCGGATGGGCGGCGCCGACTATCTCGGCCCCGAGCTTCGCGGACAGAACCTCCGCATGAAGTTCATGGACAATGGCCGGGTCATCTGGGTCGATGTCGATCCCCGGACTGGGCGGATCATCGGCAAGTCGGGCGATTAGCCCTTTTTCCAAGTTAGCAGCCTGATGGCATACGCCATGGCTACACATAGCAGGACGGCGCTTGCCAAGGGGCCGAGATAGTCGCGAACTCGGCTATATTCACTACGCAGGATATATCCCGCCGACATCAACAGGAAGTTCCACAAGCCATCGCCGATGGCGGTGAACAGAATAAACTTTCGCATGTCCATGGCGAACACCCCAGCGGGCACCGAAATCAAATGGCGAAAAATCGGGATCAGCCGTCCAACGATCACCGCCGGGGCGCCACGGCGCGCAAACCATCGGTCGGCCAGATCGAGTTGGGACGGATCGATCGTCAGCCAACGTCCATAACGTTCGGCTAAGGCTCGTAGCGGTCCAATGCCCACCAACTTACCGGCGAAATACCAGCAAATCGCGCTAGCTGTCGAACCGGTCGTGCCGGCCAGCACGACGAGGAAGGGTGACAGCTTGCCGGATGACGCTTCGAAACCTGCAAGCGGCATCACCAGCCAGGAAGGGATTGGCGGAAACACTCCTTCCAGGAACATGACCAGGGCGATTCCGGCATAGCCGGCGCGGTCGATCATGCTGGTAATCCACTCGAACATTTCGCTCCGAGTCTCCGAAATCTCAATATCCGCTTGCCCGTTCCTTTCGTTGCGGCCAAGCAACCGTTCAGCTTCGCGCGTGTTTGTGACAGCGAACGGATTTTCGAGGGATGAATAAATGCGCGTGTTGATCGTCGAGGACGAACCCAATCTGGGCCGCCAGCTGCGCTCGACGCTGGAGGGCGCGGGCTATGCCGTCGATCTCGCTACCGACGGCGAAGACGGCCATTATCTTGGCTCAACTGAAACCTATGACGCGGTCGTACTCGATCTTGGCCTGCCTGAGATCGATGGCCTGACGGTGCTCGACCGTTGGCGCAAGGAAGGCCGCAAAATGCCGGTGCTCGTCTTGACCGCCCGCGACAGCTGGTCGGACAAGGTTGCCGGCCTGGATGCCGGCGCTGATGACTATCTTGCCAAGCCATTCCAGACAGAAGAGCTGATTGCCCGTTTGCGCGCTTTGATCCGCCGCGCCGCCGGCGTCGCCAGTTCGGAGCTGATTGCCGGCGACATCCGCCTCGACACGCGCTCCGGCAAGGTCACCAAGGCCGGCGAACCGGTTAAGCTGACCGCGCAGGAGTACAAGCTCCTGTCTTATCTGATGCACCATAAGGGCAAGGTAGTCAGCCGGACCGAACTGATCGAGCATATCTACGATCAGGACTTCGACCGGGATTCAAACACGATCGAGGTCTTCGTCACCCGCATTCGCAAGAAACTGGGCGCCGATGTCATCACGACTATCCGCGGCCTAGGTTACAGCCTTGAGGAAAATCCCGCTTGAATGAAGCCGCCCCCCAGCGGGAGGCGACCGAACAAGCGGTGAGGGTCAGGGAACGCCGCGGTGGGTCGCTGACCCGGCGCATGATTGTCGTGGCGGCAATCTGGATCGGCATGTTGCTGCTGATCGGCGGCTTTGCCCTTGACCGCGTACTTTCCCGCCAGATCATCGAGAATTTTGACGCGCAGCTGGAGCGCGTCTTGAAATCGATGATCGGCGCTTCGGAAATCGGGCCGGACGGCGAAGTCCGGTTCAGCCGTCCGCCGGCCGACCAGCGGTTCCTTGAGCCCTATTCGGGCGTCTATTTTCAGATTAGCGGAGCCGGCCAGGAAACCTTTCCTTCCCGCTCCCTGTGGGACCGGCGCTTGAAGGTCGACACCGGCCACAAGGACGTTGAGCTACACAAGCGCGACAGCTTCGAGTTCGCAGATGAGCCGCTGCGCATCCTGGAACGCGACGTTATCCTGCCTGGAAGCAACGTTCGCTGGCGTTTCCAGGTCGCCCAGTCGCGTCAGGCCATCGATAGCCAGATCAAGGAGCTTCGATCCACCCTGATCGGGAGTTTTGCGGCATTGGGGCTGGGGTTGCTGGTGCTTGCTGCGCTACAGGCCATCTACGGCCTGTGGCCGCTCCGCCGCGTCAGGCGCGAAGTTGCCGCCATCCGTGGTGGAACGCAGACCCGCGTTGCTGAAGGCTTTCCCCGCGAAGTCGAGCCGCTGGTCGACGAGATCAACGAATTGCTTTCGCATAGCGAGGCACAGGCCGAAGAGGCCCGGCGCCACGCCGGAAATCTCGCCCATGCCCTGAAGACCCCGCTGACCGTCATCACCAATGCAGCCACCGCTCATGCCGAGGATCTCGACAATACGGTGATCCGCGAGGCGGCGGCGATGCGGCGCCAGGTTGACCACCATCTCGCACGCGCACGGGCAATCGGACGCAGGGCCTCGACCCAGGCGCGCGTTACCGTGTGGGAAAGCGTTGAGGCGGTGGAGCGTGCAGTCTCCACGCTTTACGACAAAGTCACGATCGATATCACCGGGAACAAGAATGCGCAGGTGAAGGTCGAGAGACAGGACCTCGACGAGATGCTTGGCAATCTGGTCGAAAACGCCGCCAAATATGGTCATGGCCGGGTGTTCGTGACGGTCGATCCGCCAGCCATGGCCATGGTCAATATCCAGATCGAGGATGATGGGCCCGGCATTCCAGAGGCACTGCGCGCCGAGCTATTCACCCGCGGCACGCGGCTCGACACGACCGGCAAGCCAGGCACCGGACTGGGGCTCGCGATTGTTCGCGATGTCGCCGAAATCTACGGCGGCAAGGTCTCACTGTCGGAAAGCGAGGATTTGGGCGGCCTGATGATTATTTTGTCACTGCCGGAAGCGCCGCAAGTCACCTGACTCCGCCCGTTCATCGAAAAGGCGCTTGGCACGCCCGTCACGGACACTAGCGTCAGCCAAAATTTGCGGATTGGGTTGTTATGACACGGAAATTATTGCTTCTCGCTGCCGTTTCGGCCCTCACGATTTCGCCAGCCTGGGCCACCAACGGAAGGCCGAATTTCGTACCCTGGGGCGTCGACCTCACGGCAATGGACAGTTCGGTCAAACCGGGCGACGATTTCTTCGACTACGTCAATGGCGGCTGGGCCAAGCGGACCGAAATCGCGCCGGACCGGACCTTCGTCGGGATCGATTCCGTGCTTAATGACCAGATCGACAAGGATGTTCGGGCGATCGTCGAGGACACGGCCAAGAACCCCGCCGGTTATGGCAAGATCGGGCAGCAAGTCGGCGATTTCTACGGCAGTTGGATGGACGAAGCGGCCATCGCCGCCAAGGGCGCTGCACCGCTCAAGCCCTATCTCGATCGCATCGCCGCCGTGAAGGACAAGGGCGATCTCGTCGATCTGTTCGCAACTGTGGGATATGAATCGCCGGTCGGGGTCAGCATCTATCCCGACCTGTCCCATCCGACCCAATATGCGGTCTATGCCAGCCAGAGCGGCCTCGGCATGCCGAACCGCGACTATTATTTGCTGCAGGGCGCCAAATATGACGCCTATCGCGCCGCCTATCGAGCCTATGTGACCAAGATCCAGGAGCTCGCTGGGATTTCCGACGCGGCGGCCAAGGCCGACCGGATCGTCGCACTCGAAACCGCAATCGCCAGGGTCCATTGGACCCCCGAACAGAGCCGCGACATCGACAAGATCTACAATCCGATGGACCGGGCCAAGCTCAATGCTTTCGCTCCCGAGCTTCAATGGGACAGGGCGCTGGCCAAGTCCGGCCTGAGCAACGTCACGACGGTCGTGGTGACTGAAACCACCGCAGTTCAAGCGATCGGAAAGCTGCTCAACAGCGTGCCGCTCTCCACCTGGAAGGATTATCTCGCCTATCACTTCGTCAGCGACCATGCATCGTACCTGCCAAAAGCGTTCGACGATGCGAGCTTCGACTTCTTCTCCAAGACGCTGCGCGACGTCCCGACCCAGCGCGATCGCTGGAAGCGCGGAGTAAGCCTGGTCAACGGCGCCCTCGGCGAGGCGGTCGGCCAGATTTACGTCCAGCGCCACTATCCGGCCGAAAGCGACCGGCAGATGGGCGAGCTGATCGCCAACATCCGGGCTGCCCTGCAGGAAAAGATCGAGACCAACAGCTGGATGGACGAGCCGACGAAGAAGGAAGCGCTGGCCAAGCTGGCGGCGTTCGACCCACGCATCGGCCATCCCGTCAAATACATCGACTATTCAACCCTCAAGGTGGACCGGTCCGACCTGCTCGGCAACGTCATGCGCTCCGGCCAGTTCGATCGGGACCTGCTGCTGACGCGGATGAAGAAGCCGGTCGACCGCAGCCTGTGGGATATGACCCCGCAGACCAACAACGCCTATTATGATCCGACCCAGAACCAGATCACCTTCCCGGCCGCGATCCTGCAGCCTCCCTATTTCGATCCCGATGCCGATCCGGCCGCCAATTACGGCAGCATCGGCGCAACCATCGGTCACGAGATTGGCCATGGCTTCGACGACCAGGGACGCAAGTTCGACGGCAGCGGCAAGTTAAGGGATTGGTGGACGCCCGCGACCGCCAAGCAATACGACGCTCACGCCGCTATGCTCGTGAGCCAGTATAATGGCTATGAGCCGGTGCCGGGCGTGCACATCAAGGGACAGCTGACGCTTGGCGAGAATCTCGGCGATCTCGGCGGCCTCGAGGTCGCCTATTCCGCCTATCGCCGCTACGTCGCCCAGCATGGCGAGCTGCCGGTTATCGGCGGCCTGACCGGGGACCAGCGCTTCTTCATCGCCTATGGTTACAGCTGGGAAACCAAGCAGCGCGAAGGCGCGCTCCGCGCCCAGTTGCTGACCAACGAACATTCGCCGGCCAAGTATCGCGTCAACGGCGTCGTCCGCAACGTCGGCGCCTGGTACAAGGCGTTCAACGTCCAGCCCGGCGACAAGATGTACCTACCGCCGGAGCGGCGGGTTCACGTCTGGTAGGCTAGGAAAACGGCCGCTGTCGGGCTAGGGCGGCGGCCGTGACTACGGCGACGATCCATCAGTTAAGCGAAAAACGGGCGCCATCGCTCGACCCCATGATTGCGCTGACCGCGACGGACATGAACGCGGTCAATGCGGTGATTCTCGAGCGGATGCAGTCGAAGGTCGCGCTGATCCCGGAGCTCGCCGGACATCTGATCGCCGGCGGCGGTAAGCGGATGCGGCCGATGCTGACGCTCGCCAGTGCGGCGCTGCTCGACTACCCCGGAACGCGGCACCACAAGCTCGCCGCGGCGGTCGAGTTCATCCACACTGCAACACTGCTCCACGACGATGTGGTCGACGGTTCAGGCCTGCGGCGGGGCAAGCGCACTGCGAACATCATCTGGGGCAATCCAGCCAGCGTATTGGTCGGCGATTTCCTGTTCTCGCGCGCGTTCGAGCTGATGGTCGAAGACGGCAGCCTGAAGGTGCTGCGCATCCTCAGCCATGCGTCCGCGGTGATTGCCGAGGGCGAAGTCGACCAGCTGACCGCCCAGCGTCAGGTCGAGACGAGCGAGGAACATTACCTCCACATCATCAACGCCAAGACCGCGGCGCTGTTCGCCGCCGCCTGCCGCATCGCGCCGGTCGTGGCGGAGGCCGGAGAGGAAGCCGAAGAAGCGCTAGAGGCCTATGGCCGCTATCTCGGCATCGCCTTCCAGCTGGTCGATGACGCGATCGATTATTCATCGGATGAAGCGACCATGGGCAAGGGCCGGGGCGACGACTTCCGCGACGGCAAGGTCACGCTGCCAGTGATCCTCGCCTACGCCCGCGGCTCCGCCGATGACCGGTCATTCTGGAAGGCGGCGATGCAGGGCGACAGGATTTCGGATGATGACCTCGCCCATGCTACCAGCCTCATCCAGGCAACCGGCGCTTTGTCAGACACGTTGGAGCGGGCGCGTCATTATGGCCGCCGGGCGATCGACGCGCTCGCGCCCTTCCCGGCCAGCCGGGCCAGGGCGGCGCTTGCCGAGGCAGTCGAATTCGCGGTGGCACGGGCCTATTGATCGGCGGTCTCCGCGCCGCCCGGCTGAGTGATGGAGGTGCGGATGAAGCTGGCGATGATCGGGCTCGGCCGGATGGGCGGCAACATGGCGCACCGGCTGGTCGAACACGGGATCGAGGTCGTCGCCTATGACCGGGATCCGGCCGCCGTCGCCGAAGCCGTGAAGAACGGCGCGACTGGCGCTTCCAGCCTTGCCGATATTCCGGCCCTGCTGCCCTCGCCTGCCGTCTATTGGATAATGCTTCCGGCGGGCGAGATCACTGAAAAGGTGATGCGCGAGATCGGCGGCATCGCGCGCGAAGGCGATATCATCATCGACGGCGGCAATAGCTTCTGGAAGCATGACCTTGAGCGGGCCAAGTGGCTGAAGGAACGCAGCCTCACCTTCATCGACGTCGGCGTGTCCGGCGGCGTCTGGGGTCTGGAGCGCGGCTATTGCATGATGATCGGCGGCGACGATGCGGCGGTGAAGCACATCGACCCGATCCTGCGCGCCCTTGCTCCGGGGGTCGGCGCCATCACCCGCACCCATCGCCCCAAGTCCAAGGGCGAGTGGCAGGCCGAGATGGGCTATGTCCACTGCGGCCCGCCGGGTTCGGGCCACTTCGTCAAGATGGTCCACAATGGCATCGAATATGGAATGATGCAGGCCTACGCCGAAGGCTTCGACATTCTGAAGCAACGCGCGAGCGAAGACCTGCCGGAAGGCTTGCGCTTCGGTTTGAACCTGTCCGACATTAGCGAAGTCTGGCGGCGCGGCAGCGTCATCTCGTCGTGGCTGCTCGATCTCATCGCCATCGCCCTGGCCGAGGACCAGTCGCTGTCGAAATACAGTGGACGCGTCGCGGATTCTGGCGAGGGGCGCTGGACGATCGACGCCGCGATCGAGGAGTCCGTTCCGGTAGACGTGCTCGCGGCCGCCTTGTTCGCTCGCTTCCGCAGCCGGGTCGAGGAAAGCTTCGCCGACCAACTGCTTTCCGCCATGCGCTATGGCTTCGGCGGCCATGTCGAGATGCCGCAATAGGGTTGCGGCCCGGATCGGGAATTCACCTGAGCCCACCGCGTCGCGGAATCATTTAGGTAAGGCTTCACACGCAAATGGGGTGGGGCGGATCCATGAAATACTTCGCAGCAATATTGCTTTCGGCATGCGCGCTTTCGCAGCCGTTATCGGCCGAGCAGGTGAACCTGAACGGCCGCCCGGTGCTGGAGGCCGCAACCAGGCTGAAACCCGGCCAATTCGTCTGGGCACCCGACGCGGCGCCCGAGGGGCCGGTGCTGATGGTCGTCAACCTCGCCACGCAGCGCGCGATCCTTTTCCGCAACGGCGTGCCGATCGGCGCATCGACGGTGTCGTCGGGCAAGAAGGGCTATGACACGCCGACCGGGGTCTTCACCGTGCTCGAGAAGAAGAAGGAGCATTATTCGAAGACCTACAACAATGCGCCAATGCCGAACATGCAGCGGCTGACGTGGAAAGGGATTGCGCTGCACGCCGGCAACCTGCCGGGGTATCCGGCGTCACACGGCTGCATTCGCCTGCCGATACAATTTTCCAGCCTGTTGTTCGGCGCGACCAAGCTCGGGATGACGGTGATCATCACCAGCCTGCCGGTAACGCCGGGCCAGTCCGCGACGCCGGACCTCGCTGGGCCGATCGCGCCAACGGCCACGACCCTCGCCCGAGCGCCCTATGAATGGCATCCGGAGCGGTCGGCCTCGGGCCCGGTATCGGTCATTATCAGCATTGCCGACCAGCGCGCGACGGTCCTTCGAAATGGGACCGAGATCGGTTCGGCCCCGGTTCGCGTGTCAGGTCCGGTCAATGGCGGCTGGGCCTATGCGCTGCGTGCCTGGGACCAGACCGGCCAGCATTGGCTGAAGCTGCAATATTCGGGGGCGGGACAGGGCATGGAAGTCGCGCCGGGCGAAGGCGCCCGCTTCGATGCGCCCTGGGATTTCAAGCATGCCGTGCAGACCGTGCTCCGGCCTGGCAGCATCATCATTGTCGCGCCGCAATCGCTCAAAGCCGGCAGCACGGGAAGTTCCCTCACCGTCATCGACAATGGCGGCGCACCCTAGCGGCGACGGCTATTTCGGGAGCCATAAGAAAGACAGGGGCCGCCGCATGGGCCGGGAAGCGAACCGCCCGCACCGGGTGACCTGCAGGAAGCCCGCTGGCTAAACATAGCCGAAGTGTCGAACCCACGGATCGAGCTGCGGAAGCACCGGCGCCATCTGTTCACGGTAGCGACGCCAGACACCCTGGCCCTCCCGGTTAAGGCCGCGAGCCACCTGGGCGGCGCTCGGCGTCGAGATGCCGCGCATACGGGACTTGGCGGCGAAATCCATCTGGCCTTGATCCCATTCAAGCCCGAGAAAATCGCAGGCGCCGCGTGCTGTCTCCTCAAAATCCTCAACCAGGCTCTCGTAGCGAACCACGTGCTGGGGCAAGGGCAACAGGTCTCGGTAGAGCTCCGATAGCCGCATCACCGCATCGTAATAGGCCGCCGCGCCCTCAAGGGTGAGCAGCTGAAACATCGACGGGTTCATCCCGAACCGGCGGCGGAAGCAGCTCAATACAACGTCCCGCGGATCGCGACGGGCAAACAGCACGCGTGCATTCGGGAAAAGCTTGGCGATCACCGGCAGCTGCACATTGGAAAGCGGCATCTTGTCGATGAAGACTCGCCCGCGCG
>Ga0207701_10000507_pt1 | contig 40317 bp, 40 predicted proteins | sample KBSSwiSSwithPhiX_FD_184294 | JGI IMG/M metagenome (GOLD analysis project Ga0207701, IMG submission 184294) | Switchgrass rhizosphere bulk soil microbial communities from Kellogg Biological Station, Michigan, USA, with PhiX - S5 (SPAdes) (version 2) | ecosystem: Environmental > Terrestrial >... | reverse complement strand
TCACTTGATCCGGAGGCTGAAGCAGCAATCTTTGCAGAGCTAAAGGAGAATTTGAAAGGACGTATCGGCATCGTAATCTCGCATCGCTTTTCAACAGTGCGAATTGCAGATCGAATTGCTGTTATTGATGACGGGCGTGTAACTGAGCTTGGCTCACACGCGGAATTAATTGCAGCAAAAAATCGTTATGCGGAATTATTCGAATTACAGGCAAGCGGGTACAGGTGATTAATTCGATCTGACCAGGTCGCGGCATGTTTTGCTCTGGGTGAATTTAGGAATGCCCGGATTCAATATTCTGTTCATCCAATTTTTATTTTAAGTATATTCCATCTGAATTCACGTGAATCGGCGAAAATCCATAAAACAAATTGTTATTGCCGCAGGCGGACTCATCACACTTCCGCAATGGATGGTTAGTTGCGGTATCAGCGATACCAGCGCACATCACAGTTCCTTTAGCCGGTCTGAACAGGAACTTCTTGCTTCCATTGCCGACACCATCATACCTGCGGGAAATTCAATAGGCGCATTAAGTGTCGGCGTAGATAAATATCTCCAAAAGCTGATTGATGATTGTTTTGAAAAAGACGTACAGGACAATGTAAAAGAGCAATTGGAAAAACTGGACGTCTATGCTCAGTCGTCGAACAAAAAAAAGTTTACCGGGTGCACGCAGCAACAGCGCCAGGAATTGCTGATCAAAGTTTCCGCTTCGAACGTTAAAGCGGAAAAAGATTTTTTTGATTTGATAAAAACAGAAACAATTCGCGGATTTAATACATCACAAAAAGTAATGCAGGACTATCTTGGATATAAGGTTGCGCCCGGTCATTACTACGGGTGCGTGGCAGCAAAAACTTGAGATCATGCCTGATGATTCCATAAAGAAAAGGACCTATGACGCCATCGTGATTGGCTCAGGCGCAAGTGGTGGCTGGGCCGCCAAGGAGCTTTGTGATAAAGGACTGAAAACACTGGTGCTCGAACGCGGCCGTAATGTTGAACATATCAAAGACTATCCTACTGCATCGAAAGCGCCGTGGGAATTTGATCATCGCGGTACCGTTTCTGTTGAACAACGGAAAGACTACCAGGGAGCAAGATTTCTTCGTGAGGAGACTTTACACTGGGCTTTGAAAGATGATGAGCAGCCCTTTATCCAGGAAAAGCCATTTCGTTGGGTTCGCGGGTATCATGTTGGAGGCAAATCATTGTTATGGGCAAGACAAACTCAGCGGTGGAGCGATTATGATTTTGAAGGCCCGCTAAGGGATGGATTCGCCGTCGACTGGCCCATCCGTTATAAGGATCTCGAACCATGGTATAGTTATGTCGAGAAATTTGCGGGCATTGCCGGGAATAAAGATGGATTAGCAGAATTGCCCGATAGCGAAGTGATGCCGGGCTTTGAAATGAGCTGTGTTGAACTTTACTTTAAGGAAAGCCTTGAAAAAAACTTTCCCGGGCGCCATTTGATACAGGCGCGGTGTGCCCATATTACCGATCCGCAGCCAATACACTTAGAGCAGGGAAGGAATAAATGCCAAAATCAGACGATGTGTAACAGGGGTTGTGTTTTCGGCGGTTATTTTAGCAGCAATGCATCTACGATTCCCTGGGCGAGAAAATCCGGCAATCTTACCATCAGGCCCTTTGCAATTGTACACTCTGTGATATATGATGAAACAAAATCGAAAGCAAGCGGGGTTCGTATCATCGATGGCGAAACAAAGGAGATGATCGAGTTTTATGCAAGAGTGATTTTTATAAATGCATCGGCGCTGAACTCAAATGCAATTTTACTCAATTCAACTTCAGGTCGTTTTCCAAATGGGCTAGGTAATGATAGTGGATTGTTGGGAAAATATATTGCTTGGCATAATTACCGCGGCAAGGGAAGTGCGCAATTTGAAGGGTTAAAAGATAAAAGAACCGATGGTCGTAATCCAAGCAACGCTTATATTCCGAGATTCAGGAATGTATTCAAACAGGAAACGGATTTCCTGCGGGGGTATGCAATAGGAATCGGCGGAGGAAGAAATGCATCGTCAAATACGGACCTGATCGGTGATGAATTAAGAGAATCATTATTGCAACCTCAACTTGGCAACTGGCATATCGCCAGTTGGATGATGGGCGAATCTGTACCTGAAGAAAAGAATCATGTGCGCCTTCACAAGGATCTAAAAGATAAATATGGGATCCCGCAATTGATCGTTTCATGTGACTGGAGTGAAAACGACGACAAGATGGTTGCGGATTATGTGGAGCAGTCAAAACTCATGTTTGAAAAAGCGGGATTTATCAATATCAAGGCAGAAGATACAAAGTCGCCACCGGGCGCCGATATTCATGAGATGGGTGGCGCAAGGATGGGCAACGACCCAAAAACATCGCTACTAAACAAATGGAACCAGTTGCACCTTTGTAAAAACGTTTTTGTTACCGATGGTGCATGCATGACGTCAACCGGAACGCAAAATCCAACGCTGACTTATATGGCAATCACGGCAAGGGCGGCAAATCACGCGGTGGAGGAGCTGCGGAGAGGGGAGTTGTGAGTAGCAAAGGGCAATGAGCTGTCATTGCGACTGCGACTGAAACTGCGAGCAAAGCGAAGCAGGAAGCAGGAAACAAAGTAATTGGGAATTAGTAATTGGGGAAACAATAAAAATACATCTATCTAAAACAAAATGTTATTGAAATGAAAAAACTGTTATTGGTAATCATAATATGCCTGCCAGGGCTGATTCCTGAAATCGGGATGAGTCAAAAACCACTTTTTACTGCGCCTATAGGGCTTCAGACATATACATTTCGAAGAAGTATTGGGCAAGATCCGGCAAAAGTGCTGGATACAATAAAGTCAATGGGAATAACAGAACTTGAAAGTGGGAGCGGGGGCCTGACACCACAGGAATTTAAGAAGCTTTGTGATGAGCGCGGCCTCAGCATTCCATCGACTGGTGCCGGTTATGAAGAGCTGGTTAGTAAAACTGATTCGGTTGTATATAAAGCGAAGGCGTTAGGCGCGAAATATGTGATGTGTGCCTGGATACCCCACAAGAGCGGGAATTTCAGTCTTGACAATGCAAAAAAAGCTGTCGAGGATTTTAATCAGGCAGGGAAAATTTTAAAAGACAATGGTCTAACCTTTTGTTATCATGCTCACGGCTATGAATTCCAACCACACGAAAATGGAACCTTGCTAGACTACCTTATTAAAAATACCAACCCTGAATATGTTTCATTTGAAATGGATATTATGTGGATACATTTTGGCGGTGGCGATCCGGCAGCATTGCTTAAGAAATACGGCAATCGCTGGAAGCTAATGCATGTGAAAGATCTGAAGAAAGGAACCCCTAAAGATCTTACGGGCGGTACGTCTACTGAAAATGACGTGGCAGTAGGAACGGGAGAACTGGACGTGCCTGCTATTATGAAAGAAGCCAAAAAAGTGGGCATCAAACATTATTTTATCGAAGATGAAAGCAGCCGGATCATTGAGCAGATTCCGCAAACGATCAAGTATCTGAGAAGTTTAAAAGAGTAAAGCAATTGAATCAGAATAAATCGTGACCGTGTCCCGACGTTTACCAACTTATTAACTATCTCATTTCGTTTTTTAACAAACCTGCAAAGTTTAAATTGCTAGCTTGGTAGTGTAAACCGACAACGCTATGTTCCGCCTGTCGTTAATTTTAGCTGCCAGTCTACTGCTGTTTTTTTCCTGCAAGAAAGAAAAAGATCTGCCCGATGCTCCGGGCGACCGTCTTAAAATGATCCGCTATAAAGAGGGAGATTCTATTTCGTTCAGATCATTTCAATATGATGTTCAAAATAGGCTCACGGCGGTGGTTGACAGCGGCCATGGAGGCATCTATCGCAGGGATATAAGTTATGACATACCGGGTAATTTATTGAGAATTGATATAAATGGTGACATAATCACTTTTGACTTTAATAATGAAGGGAGAGTTATTCGTAAAAAAAGTATTGTCCCGGGACAACAATCGCCCACTGTTCGAAATACCTATGTTTACGATATAGAAGGGAAAGTTATTTCAGACTCCCTGCATGGTTATTGGACACCGGATGTCTGGGGCGTCGTTTCCTTTATATATGACGGTAACAAAAATGTAATTGAGAGTAAATTGACTTCGAACGTCCCAAGTGTTCAATTACTCAAGCAGTGCGAATATGATAAACATCCCAACCCACTTTATGACCAAAGAGCCTTGATTTACCTCTTGACGAGCCACTACGGCTACGAAATTCCCGAAGGTAAAAACAACATTCTGAAAGAGAGATTCGAGGACGGGAGTGAAGTGAGTTATCAATATGAATACTACTCCAACGGATTACCAAGGCGTTACTCATTACATGATAGCTCAGATCCGCTGGTTTCCTATGTGGATTATTATTATGAGTAGGATGACTGTGCATAAGAGCTAGAAAAGTCCTTCCAATAACTCCGGTTGTTCTAAAACGAAGCCAGGCATTCTAGGCTGCAATTGATCACAGCAAGATCAATTCTCTATCAATTTCTTCATGAATAGTGTGTTGGTTCCGATAGCCTGTTGATCGTCGAAGGCGCCAAATAAGTAAATCTCATTTCCTTGTTTTAAAATTGCTTCGGGCTCAACATCCCCGGCTTTCGGCATTTTGAGGGGGTAATGCCAAACTTTTTTGCCTTTACTTGATAATTTAAGAACAAAGAGGTTTGCGCCGGGATAAGCAGGATCACTCATTCTACCAAAAATGTAATAATTGCCGGAAGCATCTACAATGAATTTTTTACCGAAATTAGAAATTGGCAATTCATTATTGTTAACGTCATAAGTAAAGTCCCATCTCAGATTTCCATTACCCTTGTCAATTTCCATCATCCAGGTATTTTGTATACCAGATTGCTCAATTAATGCTAAAATATTATAATCGCCTGCAGGAGAAAGTGAAACCGCCGCCGGTCCGGAAACGTCCGCCTTTCTGTATATTTTCTCCCACTCAAGGTGAAGAGCAGAATCATATTTTTGAACCGCAAGTTGGTCGGGAAGAGTGCCGGTATAATAATTAGCGCTCATAAAAAATCCCTCGCCGGTTATATCCGCTCCAAGCCAGTCGGTATTCAACGTTATACTATTATTAACCGGAACTGTCTTTTCTGATACCAGGTTGCCACTTAAATCGACAATGAATTCGTTCATTGAACAATTCGTTTTGCCACTGGCACTATGACCATCATAAGAGAACATTGTCAGCTTTGCAAGATTGCCGGGAACTTTTACGCATCTTATCAATTGCTGGTAAGTCTTTTTAATAAACGTTTTTTCCCAAACTAACTCGCCGTTGAAATCGATCTTGGTCAGGCCGATCCCGATATTCGGATTCACAACCTTGGTTGTCGCAAAAAGGTATCCGTCTGCCACATTGAAAATTTGATCGGGAAATACTCTTTGATTCACATAATAGTCCTTCTTCCAAAGTATATTTCCGGCCCGGTCCATTTTGGTGAGCTGCGGCCAGTTAATCCCCTGTCCAACAACTATTATAAATTGCATTAATTGATTGTCGGGAGTTTCAATTACTTGCCAGATATGCCGGCGGGTCCCATCGTTCACATCGGTGAAAAAGTCGTCGTCCAGCCCGCCTGTGGCAATCGTTGCATTTTCACTGTAAAAAATCGAATCGGATGTCTGCACGTAAGCACGAAAAAATATTGTTGTCTTTTTGCCGAGTGCATAAATAGTGTCGGAAAAGACATTGGTGGGAGCAATATCGCTCTTATTATCATTTATATCTGGATTCTGCGTAGTACTCCAGCAAAACCCTTTTTTACTTATAGAATCCGAATTGGGATTTTCGAAAGAAGCGGCAATTAAAACATCCTCAAAACCCAGGAGCTGAATTGAATCAATCCTCACTTTGAGCAACTCTGTGGGAGACTGATCCCTGGGAGAATCAGTTCCTGGCTTATTGCATGATATCCAAAAGCAAAAGGAAACCAAGCCGGTAATCAGAAAAAATATTATTCTTTTCATTTCAGTCAGTTCTCATTTTATTATCTCAGCATCAGCTTGAATTCGCCGTTTCAACTCATAATGAATAGCTATGGGTGCTGGTTACAATGTTACTCATATCATTGGCATTTTGCAAGATAATTCCGAAATATTTGGGTGACTGATTGTATAAAGATGAAGCCAATATCTAATATCAAAATTAGATTGCCTCGGGCCTGCCAATAACGCTGTAAAAGATTCACGTTTCGTTAAGTGGCCCTCGTAAGACGGTGAATGACGATGAGTGCCGTTGTAGACATCCCCGCTAATCCAAAAAATCCAAAAAATCCCGGTTCAGACTTCCGGGTGCACCCATGGTTCACGGTATTTTCGTCGCAACAAGCTAGTCGCTTCTGCATCTCCAACAACTTCTCTTTTGACCGGGTCATAGGTCAATGGTCTGCCACCCAGTGCCATGGAAATATTTGCCAGTATGCAGCTCGCAGTGGAAATGTGTCCCTGTTCTATATCTGCTACGGGTTTTGTCCCTTTATCAATTGCTTCAAGAAAGTTGAGCATATGCAAACGGGTGGCTGGCGCGGCATTGAGTTCAATATTGGGTTCCTTTAGATCTTCAGGGTATTTTTCTTTTTCATACACCACATCAGCATGTATTTTCTTATCCTTGTCTGAAGCGGGTACAAAATCATATTGCATGGTGCTGGCTGAAAGAGTTCCCTTGTCGCCAAAAAGTTTAAACGACCAGGGATATTGGGGATCTGCCGGCGTGCCCCAACTGCGATGTTGCCACACACAGTTCAAATCATCATATTCAAATATGGCGCTTTGGGTATCGGCAATATTGCTTTTGCCTGATTTATCATTAAAAATGCCGCCGGTTGACACGATGCGTTTAGGCCAGCCAAGACGCAACATCCATCTCACAGAATCAAACATATGAACGCACATGTCTCCCATAATGCCATTCCCGTATTCCATAAAAGTACGCCACCAGCGAAGGTGTGGCAACCCGTCATAGGGCCGCATCGGCGCGGGTCCCGTCCACATTTCATAATCAAAAAAATCAGGTACTGGCTGCACGGGAGGATTTCCATTATTGCGCATGTGAAAGTAACAGCACATTTCTACATGCGAAATTTTTCCAAGGAGACCGGCGTCGACAATATTCTTTTTTGCCTCGATTAGATGCGGCGTACTCTTTCTTTGCGTACCAACCTGTACAACCCGGTTATATTTTCTTGCCGCTGCTAACATGGCTTCTCCTTCCATTACATCCACGCTGATCGGTTTCTGAACATAAACGTGAGCGCCCGCTTTCACGGCCTCTATTGCCTGCAATGCATGCCAGTGGTCTGGCGTGCCGATCAATACAATGTCGGGTTTTTGTTCCGACAACAGTTTCCGATAATCACCATATAGCGCCGGCTTTTTCTTTTTGTTTCGCTGCACAACCATGTCGCCCGCTTCATTGAGCAGCTTTTTGTCCACATCGCAAAGCGCCACTATATCAACCGGCGCCACTTGCATTAGCCGGAACAGATCACTTTTGCCGTACCAGCCTGTCCCGATCAGCGCTACGCGGCGGGTAGGGGGGCTGTTGAATATATTAAGTCCGCTGCTGGAAAGAGTGGCCATTGCAAAAGCGGCGGAAGTACCACGGATGAATTCACGACGATGGATGTTATGCCGGGTCATAGTCGAAAGTTTAAATAAGTAATAAGGTATTGCTTTAAAGGTAAACCGCTTTTCGCTTCGCCAAAATATTTTAAATAGGAAAGTGAAAAATTCATAGGTTTACTTCTCCATCGCCCCATGGACTAGCAGTCTGTCCTGCCCAAATTAGTCATCCATAAAAAAAATATTTATGAAAAAGAAAAACAAAATTCAATTTATTCTTGCATGCGCTCTTTTATTTGGTGTTGCCTGCAACTCCGATAAAAAGGAAGAATCAACGGAGGCAACAAAGACCGACACTGCTGCAACGACCGAAGCTGCACAACCTGCCCCACAGGAAACAACTCCCGATGCTATAAAAGGGGCGCCAAATCTTTACAAATTGTTAACTGACTCTGCCGGTATCAGGATTGTTGAAGCGACCTATAATCCCGGCGACTCGTCTGCATTGCACTCGCATGCGGATTATGCAGTCTATACGATTTCCGGCGGTAAAGCTACATTCTATGGAAAAGATGGTTCCAAAACCGAGAACGAAATGAAATCAGGTACAACCTATGTTCGCGGAGCTGAAGTCCACAGTGTTAAAAATACAGGAAAAACACCCGTGAAAGTAATATTAGTGGAAGTGACACGCCCGGCGCAAACTACGGCTATCGATGCCGCCACAGATGCTACCAAGGTATCACCCGCACTCTATAAAGTGAAAGCAGATTCGTTGGGCATAAGGGTTATTAACGTAAATTATAAACCGGGGCAATCATCGCCGATGCATTCTCATCCCGAGGCGGCATTATATGTACTGGATGACGGAAAAGCTGAATTTACAAGCAAGGATGGAAAGAAGGATACAATCGAATTCAAGAAGGGGATGGCAATGATAAGACCTGCGGAGTCACATTCAGTGAAAAATATAGGTAAAACTGTCTTAAAAGCAATATTGGTGGAAGTAAACCGTGGTAAATAGCAATACCATTTGACCGAACCGGGAATTGAAGCCTCCCCGAAATTGAAAGCCATGCATTGAGCGTGGCTTTTTTGTTCGCGGGTAGTTAATGGCCGCTGCCGGCCGATCAGTTGTTTCTGGTAATTGCGAACAAGTGTAAGCAAGTTGCAAATCAACTCTTCGCAAATCAAAAGACAGGAATGGTAATTCCGCCAATAACACGATGAAAAGCCCAACTGGGTAATGTCAATGGCTGCAATTCACTCAAAAATCCTGCAATTGACGAAGCAGCATGAGAAATCGGGAAATGTCATAGGTAAATTCGATCCCGATATCAAAAAACCAAACAAAACCTTAAAACCATGAAACATTCACTCTCAATCTTTCGGAACATTTCACTTTTATTTTTTTCAGCTTCTTTAGTACTTGCTTCCTGCAGTAAAGACAAAGACAACAGCGTCTCTTCGCAGCAAAGCGCATTTGTAGGTAAATATCTTGTTGTAGATGCGTCAGAGACTTATACCGTTGAAGTAGCGCACAAAGGCGGAGACAATTTCCAGATTAAGGAATTTGCAGGATTCCTGAATGTGCCCCTCAATGCCGTTTTAAATGGCAGTGCTCTCAACATTCCTTCTCAAACGTTTACTAACCCCAGCGGAAAATCCATCACGATCAGCGGCTCCGGAGTTCTTTCGACTAAGGCAAAAAAAGATGATACGATAAAATTTGATTATAAAGTAAGCGGTTTCACAAACTATGAAAGCGACTTTGAGGGTACGAGGAAATAATGAAGAACCGGACATAATGGTGAACAATCCAAAGGCCCTTCGGGGCCTTTCATGTTTAATTTAAAATAACCAATTATTCAATTTTGCCCATTCAACTAACCATTTAAAACCACTAACCATGAAACTTATTTTTATCTGCTGGCTGGCCGCGATCATGCCCATCTTGTACTACGCAAGTGATGATTCGATTAATAATGCTTCAATAAATTCTCCGGCATTTGCTTTGCATCAGATATCAGGCCGCAACGGGGATCTCACCTCATTTAAAGAAAACAAGGTATTAATAAACGAGTTTGCAGATATTATTGAAGAATACCGGCGCGGTTCAATGAATGCCAATGCGGAAGATATTCGGTGGAAAGAATTAACGAACAGAGTTAGAGTAAAGTGATTTTTTTATAAGAAACGCGCGGCTCATTAGTAAATGCGCTCCTTCCTGTACCAATCTTTTGGCCTCAATCAACTTGTTGTGACGCGTACTTAAATGACTGGCCCACTTATGTTTTTACGTTGCGGACAAATTACCGTTTCCAGGACTGAAAGCTCTGACCATCGATTATCACAGTCCGGTGAATCATATTTCCCATCCGTTCTGAGGATATTTTTACTCATTCATTAGTTTTAATCAGCCGGACTTTAGTGGCACTATTTTAGTTTCAATATCAGTATGAAAAAGAATAAACAAAAGCAGCCGGAGGGCGATCTGAAGGATTCCAAAAGAGACGAGCAAAAGATGAAAGCTGAGGAAACGACACTTGATCTTCCCGATGTAAAAGACATTCCGGGCCAGGAACATGTCCGTCCGCCGGAGATGAACGAGTTCGTTGACGTGACGATCGCATCCGATGACGAAGAGGGCAAAAGAATATTTGACACTGACGACATCGAAATGGATTCAGACACCAATGTAAGTGCAGCGGAAAGGGACTTGTTGCGAAAATCATCTGCGAACCGGGACAGCAATGATGAAAAGCAATTACGTGACGCAAAACTCGATACGGTGGACAATGAGGGCGATCCGTTAAATGAAGGAAATGATTTGGCAGCTGAGGATCTCGATGTGCCCGGGTCAGAAGAAGATGACGCAGACGAGGAAATAGGTGAAGAAGACGAAGAGAATAACGCGTATAGCCTCGGAGGTGAAAAGGATAGCTAGTTGGATCGTTAAATAGTAACCGTCATTGGCGAACAGGTATTATTGATGAATCGCTGCTGAATCCGGGACAATAGTGCGGGTCATACAGTGGGTAATTTCCTTATCTTTAGAAAAACCCGCGCATGAGTTGGAGACTTCTTCTACTTGCATCTCTTATATCAGCAACAGGCCTTTCCCAGAAAATTAGTATCACTAAAGAACAACTAAAGGACAAGATTATGGGTGGATGGGCAGGCCAAACCATCGGTGTCACTTTTGGTGGCCCCTACGAATTCCGTTTTTCAGGAAGTTTTATACAGGACTATCAACCGCTGGTGTGGTACGACGGATATCTAAAAAAGACAATGATAGAAGCGCCGGGTTTGTATGATGATCTATATATGGACCTGACATTTGTTGATGTATTTGAACGCTATGGACTGAATGCTCCCGTTGATTCCTTTGCAAATGCTTTTGCAAAGGCAGGTTATATGTTATGGCACGCGAACCAGGCAGCACGCTACAACATCCTGAATGGAATAAAAGCTCCGCAATCCGGGTACTGGACGAACAATCCTCATGCCGATGACATAGATTACCAGATCGAAAGCGATTTTGCAGGATTAATGAGCCCGGCGATGCCGAACACAGCCTCTGCGATCAGTGACAAGATTGGTCACATCATGAATTACGGCGATGGCTGGTATGGCGGCGTCTTTGTCGGAGCGATGTATTCGCTTGCCTTTACCTCCGGCAATATTCAATCTATCGTTGATGAAGCGCTTAAAACAATTCCGGCAAAAAGCGCTTTTTATCAATGCATTTCTGACGTTATCAAATGGCATAAGCAGTTTCCAAACGACTGGCATCAAACATGGCTGGCCATCCAGGAAAAATGGTCGAGTGAGACCTCCTGTCCCGACGGTGTTTTTCATCCCTTTAATATCGATGCCAAGGTAAATTCGGCTTACGTGGTATTGGGATTGCTTTATGGAAATGGCGATTATAGTAAAACACTTGACATTACTACAAGGGCAGGACAGGATGCCGACTGCAATCCTTCGACGGCCGGGGGAATACTCGGAACGATGATTGGCTATAAGAAAATACCCGCTTACTGGAAGATGGGATTGACAGAGGCTGAAGGAATCGATTTCAAATACACGAGCATGTCATTAAATAAAGTGTATGATATTAGCTATAAACACGCGTTGCTAAATATTGAACAGAACGGTGGCAAAATCGATCGTGAGAATATTACAATTGCATCCCAGGTTCCAAAGCCCGTTAAGCTGGAACAGGGATTTCAGCATATTTTTCCCATTGAAAAAAAATGGCTTGGACAGACGGTGAAAAATGAATTAAGTTTTGATTTTGAAGGAACCGGCTTTGCTATCAGCGGTGACGCTCTAAAAAAGAACGAAAATGCTGAGAAGTACATTTTTGACGCCGAACTATATGTAGATGACGTAAAAACAGAGACAGCTAAACTCCCTGCAGATTTCACCACGCGGCGTCATGAGCTGTTTTGGAAATACGATCTGCCGGAGGGTAAACACAAGGTGACTATCAAGATCCTAAACCCTAATGATAATTATGAAGTGAGTGCTTCAACGTATATTTTATATAGTAACAAGCCACCCGTAGTGAAGCACTGATTCTTTTCAGAACGCTATTCGCTATAATCATTCATTATACAAAAGCTGTCCATGAAAGAAAAGCCAGGACGTAGGTCATTCATTAAAAAAATTGGAATGAGTGGCCTGAGCGCTGCTATGTTGCCGCCAGTGATCCTAAATGCTGCAGAGCAGCAATCAGAAAACGATTACGACGATAAGCAAGTGCCCGGACCAAGCCGCGCTTATAACTCGCCTTACAAGGGTGATCACCTCAACCGCGTAGCATTCCCGATCGGCGGTCTTGGAGCCGGCATGTTTTGCATGGAAGGAACCGGCGCCATATCTCACATGTCTGTAAAGAACAAACCTGATATATTCAATGAGCCGGGAATATTCGCCGGAATATCTATTAAAGGGTTACAAAATGGTGCTAAGATCCTTGAAGGCCCGGTTCCGGATTGGAAGAAATTCGGTGCGAGAGATTCAGGAAACGGATCAACAGGCGCTACTACCGGGCTGCCACGGTTTCGGAATGCTTCGTTCAATGTAAAATTTCCATTTGCTCACCTTGAATTGAGCGATGTGAGCATACCACTTCGCGTGTTGGTAACCGGATGGAGTCCATTTATTCCAACCGACGAAAATAATTCCGGGCTGCCTGTTGGCGCAATAGAATTTAAATTCGTCAACACCGGAGCAAATGATCTAAGTGCAGTGTTTTCTTTTAATTCAAAAAATTTCCTCGGCATTGAAGGTGGAAAGAATTCAATACGCCCGATACAAAATGGTTTTATACTGTCAGAAGCAGGTACCAACGAAAAACCCTTTAAATCGGATTTTGCCATTTTTACCGATGATGAAGCTGCGGTTGTAGATCATTGCTGGTTTCGGGGTGGATGGTGGGACCCTCTCACCATGGCCTGGAATGCTGTCAGTAAGGGCGAAGTAAACAGTGTTGCACCTGTAGAAAAAGATGCTCCGGGAGCAAGCCTGTACGTTCCGTTTAACCTTGCAAAAGGAAAAGAAAAAGTGCTCAGGGTGATGATGGCGTGGTACACACCGGAGTCTGATCTGGCATTTGGAAAACCCGGACAAAGAAAGCAAGATTGCGATCCCGCCTCAGGATGTTGCAATTCGCCTTCTGAAATTGGGTTAGACAAATACGATGCGGATTTCAGTGGAAAATTTTACAAACCATGGTATAGCAACCGCTTCAGCAGCGTTGAAAAGGTTGCTGATTACTGGAAGGAACGGTACAATGAACTGAAAAAAAATTCGCGACTCTTTTCAACTGCTTTTTACAAAAGTACTTTACCCCCCGAGGTCATTGAAGCTGTTGCGGCGAACCTTACGATTCTCAAATCACCGACGGTCATGCGGCAATATGATGGGCGTTTATGGAACTGGGAAGGTTGTGCCGATGCGTCGGGATGCTGCCATGGTTCGTGCACACATGTGTGGAATTACGCGCAGGCAATCGCGCATTTGTTTCCCGCATTGGAACGGACACTCCGCAATACTGAATTTTGTGAAAGCCAGGATGAGAAAGGACACCAGAATTTCCGCGCCGTGTTGCCGATACAACCTGCCACACACGAATTTCATTCGGCGGCAGATGGCCAACTGGGCGGGATTATGAAAATTTATCGCGAATGGCGAATTAGTGGTGACAATGAATGGCTGAAAAAGATATTTCCCATGGTGAAGAAAAGCATGGATTATTGCATCAGCACATGGGATCCACGTCACAAAGGCGCTATTGAAGAGCCGCATCATAATACATACGATATTGAGTTTTGGGGAGCTGACGGCATGCATTGCAGTTTTTATCTCGGCGCTTTGCAGGCCATAATTGCAATGGGAACCTACCTGGGCACAGATGTGTCACTATATAAAACGCTGGCTGAAAGTGGAAGAAAATTAATGGAAACTGAGTTGTATGATGGTGAATATTTCATACAGAAAATCCAATTTAAAGGCCTGAATGCCGGCGATCCAACAAAGACACAGTCTTTCGGGGGCGAATATTCAAAGGAAGCTGTAGAGCTCTTGCAGAAAGAAGGACCCAAGTATCAATATGGAAAAGGTTGTCTGTCGGATGGTGTGTTGGGTGCGTGGATAGCTAGAATGTGTGGGCTAAAAGATCCGGTTGATGGGGTAAAAATTAAAAGTCATTTGAAGGCGGTTCATAAATACAATCTCAAGAAGGACCTCAGCCAGCATGCCAATCCCCAACGACCAGCCTTTGCATTAGGTGACGATGGTGGCTTACTTCTCTGTTCCTGGCCAAAGGGTGGAAAACTTTCGCTGCCGTTTGTGTACAGCGATGAGGTATGGACGGGTATCGAACACCAGGTGGCATCTCATTTAATGCTTATGGGAAATGTAAAGGAAGGAATAGATATCGTTCGTGCGTCACGCGATCGCTATGACGGCCGTATCAGAAATCCTTTTAATGAATATGAATGCGGGCATTGGTATGCAAGGGCATTGTCCAGCTATGGTTATCTCCATGCACTTACGGGGGTAAGATATGATGCAGTCGATAAAACTCTTTTCATTGATTCCAGGATTGGAGATTTTACTTCATTCCTTTCGACGGAAACAGGATTTGGAAATGTTTCACTAAAAGCGGGAAAAGCCGCTTTAACTGTTGTTTATGGCACCATAGAAGTAAATAAAACAATGGTAAGTGGCAAACAAGCATGACCAAATAGCGGTTGCAAAGGATGCCGTGGTTGCCCTGCGTTACATTATGAAGGATGGCCAGGGAGACATTCTTGAGAATACAATGAATCGCGAACCCGTAAATTACCTTCATGGTTCCCCGGCTATTCTGCCGCTGTTGCAGACACAAATTGAAGGTTTAAACGCAGGCGATAAAAAAACGATCTATTTGACATCTGAGTCGGGGTTGACCAATGAAGATTTCACTTTTGATGTGATCATCGATGATGTTCGTGCGGCTTCGCCGGAGGAGATTTTGTTAGGCTATCCCATAAGACTGACCGTTGAAAAATGCGAAAATGACTGCGAATGTTATAACGGGCAGGTCGTTTAAACAGTTTTATATGAGAATTCACCTGTTAACAGGGTTCCTTGGAAGCGGCAAAACAACGGCTATTCAACACGCGTCGCGCGTCCTGCTCCGTAAAGGAATTCGCTCGGGCGTTATTACAAACGACCAGGGTCATAAGTTGGTTGATGGTGATTTCTTCAAGTCCCAGGGTATGCCTTCAAGACAAGTAATGAACGGGTGCTTCTGTTGCAATTACAATGAGCTTAATGAGAATATCCAATCACTTATTGAAACCAACAACACGGAAGTGATCTTTGCCGAGTCTGTCGGCTCATGTACAGACATCGTTGCAACGGTATTGAAACCATTGCTTCGATTCAGGCCCGATACACAAATAACAGTTTCTACGTTTACAGACATACGTCTCCTGCGGATGATTTTGACATGCACCACAAATCCATTCGATGAATCGATTAACTACATTTACAGGAAACAATTGGAAGAAGCAGGAAGTATCATTGTAAATAAAATTGACCTTGTAACTGCAGAGGAGCTAAAGGAGATGAAGCAATTGATAGCAGAGCAATATGGTAACATCGTGGTGCTGTATCAAAATTCGCTGGATGAAGACTGTATTTACAAGTGGCTGCTTACGCTCGACGAATACCCGGCCAATAAAATGAAATCATTGAATATCGACTATGATATTTACGCCGAAGGAGAAGCCAAATTAGCCTGGCTTGACCAGGAGCTTGAAGTTTATGCTCCCGAAGGGAATTCTTTAATCGTAATTGAAAATTTGATTAACCGTATCCACAAAAAAATAACGGAAATACAATTCCCCATAGGGCATTTAAAATTCCTCGTTAACGGCACTAAGAAAATAAGTCTTACGTCAGGCACGGAGGCACGGGCATCGTTGCCAATTCCTGCAATCACTTCCAACGAAACACAAGTAGGAAATCCAGCCACCTTACTTGTAAACCTTCGTGTTCAGTCTTCACCCGCGTATTTAGCAGAGCTTGTTCGTCAGGCAATTGCTGAATCAGAAACGCAACAGAATTGTAAAATAATAGTGATCAGCCTTAATTCATTTCAACCTGGTTACCCAAAACCAATAAATAGATTTGAAACAAACGAAGATTGAAGTACGATTGCAGCAAAATTTATATCGGGAAAGCTGTTTTGATGTATTTGTTTTTTGTAGTTTGCCTGTTAAACCCATCAATATTTAAGCGCATGAAAAAAACTGTTGGATTAGTCATAATAATGGCAACCATTATTTCCTGCAATTCGGCCACAAAGCCTGGAGAGCCTGCGAAAACAGGATTACCGGTCGTCGGAACCTGGGAACTCTTTTCTGCGACGCTTGTTGAAAAGGGGGATACGGTAACCACAGAATTCGCCGCGAGCGGACAAAAGATGATCAAGATTATTAATCCTACTCACTTTGCCTTTTTAAGGCATGACCTTACTAACGGGAAAGATTCAGCATTCTATTCTTCCGGAGGAGGTAGTTACACACTGAAGGGCGATCAATATACAGAACAACTTGATTACTGCAGCGACCGGGGATGGGAGGGTCACAGCTTTCCTTTTACTGTCACAGTAAACAATGATACGCTTATCCAAACGGGAATTGAAAAGATCGATAGCCTTGGAATAAACCGGCTGAATATCGAAAAATATATCCGGGTAAAAAATTAGATTTTCAGAAACCTGTCCATTTTGTTCAAAGTATAGCTGAAATCCTCGTTCCCAACCAGGAGTTTTCCGCTTGCGTCAGTAAAGACGAGAATATTCTCATCTGTCTTGAGCAGTTTGATAAATACTTTTCCGGCATCGTCATAAAGTTGATAGGTAATCCTGCCATCGGCGCCGGTGATTATTTTCCACTCACCTGTTACACCACCTTTCTTGCGATTCGGTGTTCCGTAAAGACGGTAAGTGCCCGGTTGATTGTTACTAGCGTCTGCATAGAAAACGATATACCACTTAAGTTTATAACATTCCTTTCCCGAAGGGACAATACCTGGCACACCGCAGGGTGTTCTGCCTTCATATGCCATTGAATCCTTCAGCACGCTTTGCTTATGGCTTAATGAAGGGGAAATTTGGCTCGTTAATGAAGGGGACATATTATTGATAGAATAGCTCCATCCGCCGTTACCAATCAACGGCTTGTTATTTTGATCAAGTATGTGCAGCAGGTCTGTATTCAACTCAGCCATTTTTAAAACTTTATTCCCATTCCGAAGTGTATAGACACCTTGTTCTTTTTCCAATTGTCCTTCCAGGTCAACCGTGCTGCCACCATTAATAAATCCGTTGGTATTGGGCTTGCCGATCCCATAGTTGCAGCGAAGTTTATACCGATTACCCGAAAAACTGACTTTCCACCGTATGAAGTCAATTGAATCTGTCAGGGGGATCCCCAGGAATGCTTTTACAACAGGCGCTGCCGGTGTGCTGGCGGTAAAGGTGTTTTCTGGCGGGGTAGCACATGCAACCTTCAAAAGCATTGATAACAAGGCAATCGCGAATCTCATACGGCTATTTTGGCCCAAAATTCAGACAAGCCCGCGATTAATAAAAAAAACTCCACCTATGGTTTTATTTTCTTGATGAAATAGATATCTTTATACTCATTACTTTCACGCTCTTTAACGTATCCATTTTCCTCTAGTAACCATCCAGGGTTGCAGTTCCACCCGGAATTTTATTTTAGATTTCAAGCATAACAAATATGAGGAAGTTTTTTTTCGCCCTAAGTTTAATGTTTTTTGGTGTGGTTGCCTCTGCCCAGCAGCTCAGGCAAATTACCTTTTCAGGTGCATCTACACTTTCGTATTTCTCCTTCATTACCGACCAGGGTGTTTTGATTCGGGTATCTGAAGATGGCCACCTGATGGAATGGGGATCAGAAGTGCAGTCGCAAAGATCGGATAACTATTATGCGCCAAAGCTTCAGCCATTTACTGGAAGGATCGACTATTATGGGGCGGAAACAGTCGATTCAACGTTAAGGGGCAAGGTTAAAAGTATTGGAACGTGCGCCATCACCTATTACGGCGAACAAGACAAAGATGAAAAGCCCGGAAAATTGAAGTCCATAGGACGAACAATGATCGACTACTACACGCAGTTTGAAAATGCTGCATTTAAGGGTAAGATGAAATTTGCGGGCACCACGCTTCTGCAATATTATGCTTCACTCGAAAATGAGGCTTTGCGTGGAAAATTGAAAGCAGTTGGCGGTACCACAATTCAGTATCACACCACGTTTGACGATAAACTGATCCAGGGAAAGATCAAAACCATTGGATCGGTGGCGTACAATTGGGGCACTTCACTTGATCCAAACGGGCAAAGGGGTGCATTGAAATCGGGTCAATACCGGCAAAATATAAACGGAATAATTTATATACTGCACTGAGATCATTAAAGGGCGTCTGCTGAGGTGTTAACTTCCAAAGCGAGTTATAATAAGTGACGATGCGGCGATAATCTTTTTCTGATTTGAATTTGAGCTTCTGATCATCGATATATTTTTTAACCTCGTCCTTTTTATCGGCAAATAATTCAATAAAAAAGGAAGCGCTTTTTTTGCATTTTACAATATTACTGTCCACGCTGACGTAATATTCCTCCGAAGATTGATATTCTTTTTGGGTTGCCAGTCCAACTACCTTGACTTCTGCCAGTCTCACTTTCCTGCAAAGCAACAGTCCGGATTTACCTTCAACAACGGCTTCGTAAAATGTATGTTCATCGTTATTGCCAACCGCGTTAAATCCGCAGTAAAAATGACGCACACTTGTTTGGCCGGTCTCAGAAGTATCAATTATTTGCAGACCGGTGATAAGCCCGGGAGACACTTCCATTTCCGTCCCTGCCGCTGTATTATAATGAAGCGTTTGGTTCAATAAATTCAGCTTCACAGGCACATTTTCGAAATAGCGGCCGTCTCTTAGTTTTATGATACATCGTTTCCATTCATCGTTCAGAAAAGGAGACCCGTTAACCGTTCCTTCAGTAGGATAGTAAGGCCTGCCCGTAATTTCATTAAAAAAAACACTGGATGGCAGCTTAATGGTTACAGTTCCCCGCGGTGGTAGTTGTGCATTAAGATTGCTCATGACGAGTATAAAGAAAAGGCAGTAAATGACTAATTTGATATACATCTTTCAAATAAACGAATCGTTCCTGGAAAGTATGAAAAACCAAGGACGTTGCGCCGGTCAACCCTTGGTTATCCGGACACCTGGAAAAGCCGATCGAACAGCAAAACTCGAGATTTATTACTGAATTCCAATTTGTCGCAACTGGCCCTCTTAAATTTCGCTTCTGTACAGCGATTTTTTCCCAAACTTATCTGAAGTTTGTGTGATTAATCAAAAACTTACTTCAAAAAACTATTAAACAAATGGAAACAAAAGAAAGAACTGTAATCACTGTATCGAATACGGTGAATGCCCCGGTTGAAAAAGTATGGGAATACTGGACCAGGCCAGAGCATATTACAAAATGGAACCACGCATCTGATGACTGGCACACGCCATGGGCAAAAAATGACCCGTGGACAGGCGGGGGCTTTTCTGCAAGAATGGAAGCAAAGGATGGAAGCTTTGGTTTTGAGTTCGCCGGTGTCTATGATTTAGTTAAGGACAAAGAGTACATTGAGTACACAATGGGAGACGGAAGAAAAGTAAAAATAGATTTTACGGGCAGTGGAAATACAACCAAAGTCATCGAGAGTTTTGATGCAGAAGAAACAAATTCGGTGGAAATGCAAAGAGGCGGTTGGCAGGCAATACTCGACAACTTTAAAAAATACGTTGAAAACAATTAATAGTGTTTCTTTTAGTGTCGGGTGCTCTTATAATGTTCGAGTAATTCGTCGCTGCCAAAATCATTTTTTAGATCCCTGATCACAGTATGAATATGATTGGCGTTGTTTTGTGTGTTGTCATATTCAATGATAATTGTAGGGCCCTGAATCCTGTAGTAATTTGGGTTACCCGGACCTGACTGCTGTGAACCGGCCCAGGCAAACCGCAGGTTATTTAAACCTGCGGTTTCTATTTCTTTCATTATCTCTATTGCGAACAACCGGGTATAACGATGAATATAGATACTGAGCAATTGCATAAACATGGCTTGTTGTTCCGCCTTTAGCTCATTGTATAAAATTCCCTGTGGATTTTCTATCATAGCCTTGCGGCTGTTCCCCGTAATGATTTCGGCCGGAGCATTGTTGTCAATTATAGCTTTTTTACTTTGCCCGGTATCAAGAGAACGCAATAATGCCAGTCCCAGCTCAGTTTCATTTTTCAAAATATATTTTCCCTTCTCAGGGCCGGAAAGCACGATGGCGGGGTTTGAACCCAGGAATCCGGGAGTACCGGAAACAATTGTATTGTTATGGACAACGAAATTGAAGGCGACATGGTGTCCTTCAATTCGCCATCCCCAGGTGCTGTCATTGGCAGGGTTTCCAAAAATTGAAAAGTAATACTTTCCGGGATCGCGGTAATCATCACTTGCCGGCCGTCCCTCTACTTCGCGCAATATGTTTTCCAACTGTATAATACTGGTGGTCTTCTGAAAACCAGTATCGCTAAGCGCCATTCGAAGCAAATCCAATGCCGCGGCATATTGCGATTCTGACATTTCTTTCAATGAAAGACCTTTCCTGCTTTTGGGAACATAATGCCAGTCGTATCGCTCACTATCAGTGAACTCAAATTGGGCTTTGGTCTTTTGTTTTTCGGAAAGACTCACAAGGAATTTATTCGCTGAAGCTGTTATTCCGCTCAGTCCCGTCCTGGCCGTTTTCGATTTCGTTTTAGCATGATCGTTTGTCTGTGACTGGCAGGACAAAAAACATCCTGTCATTGAAACGAGGAGAAACAATGCGAGTTTCAAGTAATGCCTGGTCATAAAATTTCTTTGTGTGTGTTTCGTAAAAGTAAATGAAAAAAAGAAGTTGGGGCCCAATCCTTAAATTATCCCTCTTCAATGCATAAAAAATGCGGTAAAATTCCAGGACGGAAACGGCCCGTAAAATGTCGTGATTACCCTTCGTAAATTTATGTAACTGCACGTAAGTTTGGTGTATTAAATTAATGCAGCGTCTTCACAACTATAAACCATTTAAACATGAAACCCCGCAGCAATCTTTTTAGACATTTATTTCCGAAGGTGTTTGTCGTTGTTGTTATTGTTTCAATTTTCACAATAGAGTCTTTCGCCCAGGCAAACCCGGCCAAAGCCATGCCTGTAAAATCCGCATATGCTTCGGTCAACGGGCTTAAACTTTATTATGAAGTTTATGGAACAGGTAAACCTATTGTGTTATTGCATGGCGCGTTTAACACTATTGATATGGCATTTGGTGCGTTGATTCCTCAATTGTCAAAAACAAGGCAGGTTATAGCTGCGGAGATGCAGGGACATGGACGCACCGCCGATATTGACCGCCCGTTTTCATTTGAATCGATGGCTGATGACGTTGCAGCGATGTTACAACAAATTGGTATAGACAGTTCTGATGTGCTGGGCTACAGTATGGGAGGAGAGATTGCGTGGCAATTGGCTATTCGCCACCCAAAAGTCGTTCGTAAATTGATTATTGTTTCTTCGGTTTATAAGTATGAAGGGTGGTCACAGGAGACCCGATCCATATTGCCAATGCTTACGCCCGAAATGTTTGAACCCACGCCAATAAAAAAGGAATACGACAGGTTGGCACCAGATCCAAAGCACTTTAAAGATTTTGTCAACAAAATGAAGAAGTTTGTTACTACGTCATTTGATTTCGGTGCTGATAAAATAAAAGCGATAAAATCACCCACACTTATCATTGCTGCAGATGGCGACGGAGTAACTCCCGAGCATGCGGTAGAAATGTATCGTCTTAGGGGAGGCAAATACATGGTCGACTTTGGCCCGTCACCCACAACACAACTTGCGATCTACCCGGGCGCATCGCATATCAGCGTGATGATGCAAACGGATTGGATCAATTCAATCGTAAGTGCTTTTCTTGATGGCCCGGCAGGAGGGCGTTAGCGGGAGATTTTGGATACTGGATGCTGGATACTGGATACTGGATGCTGAATACTGGATACTGGATATTGGTCACTGCGAATGCGGAGCGCGAAGCAGGATGCTGGATAGGTTTCTTTAATCTAATAATTAATTATATGCAAAAGGTAATTCCCTTTCTGTGGTACGATGGTAAAGCAGAAGAAGCTATGAATCTTTACACATCTGTTTTTAGAAATTCGAAGATCATTAATATCACCTATTGGGGCGAAGGAAGTCCTTTTCCAAAAAACCAGGTGATGAATGGTGTTTTTGAAATCGACGGGCAGCGATTTTATGCCTTCGATGCGGGCCCTCAATTTAAATTCACAGAAGCAATATCTTTCTTTGTCAATTGCGACACCCAGGAAGAAATCGATAATTACTGGGACAAGTTGACATCGGGCGGCGGACAGGAAAGCATGTGTGGCTGGCTGAAAGATAAGTTTGGAGTTTCCTGGCAAATTGTTCCGCCCATACTGGGACAACTTCTTGGCGATAAAGACAAAGCAAAATCGGGCAGAGTGATGCAAGCCATGATGCAGATGAAAAAGATTATTATTGCCGACCTCGAGAAAGCCGCTGAAGCAAAATAATAATCAATATGGCAACCAAACCTTCTACAAAGAATCGCCGCGTTTGCGAGAATGGGCATATTTATTATAAAAGCAGTGATTGCCCGGTATGTCCCATTTGCGAAAACGAGCGTGCGCCTGCCGATGGTTTTCTTTCGAAACTTGGCGCACCGGCAAGACGGGCGCTGGAAGGAGCGGGTATCACGAACCTGGAGTTGCTTTCAAAGTACGGTGAAAAGGAAATATTAAAGCTCCATGGTATGGGCCCGTCATCCATTCCAAAATTAAAAGAAGCGCTGAAAAAAAGCGGGTTGAATTTTAAAATATCGTAATCATTAATTAATAAAACAAAGGAAATGTCTTCAGTAAGCACTTATCTTAATTTCCCACGTAATACGGAGGAAGCATTTAATTTTTACAAATCTGTTTTTGGTGGTGACTTTTTCGGAGGAAAAATCATGCGCTTTGGTGATATGCCGCCTCAGCAGGGGGCACCACCAATGGCTGAGGGAGATAAAAACCTGGTTATTCATGTTGCGTTACCAATTACGGGAGGGCACATGTTAATGGGTACGGATGCACCCGAAACCATGGGCTTTAAAGTGAATTTTGGCAACAACGTGCACATCAATCTTCAAATAGATACAAGGGACGAAACACGAAATCTCTTCAAGGCGCTTTCTGCTGGCGGTGTCGTTTCTATGGATCTCCAGGATATGTTTTGGGGCGATTATTTTGGAAGTTGCACAGATAAATTTGGCGTGCAATGGATGTTCAATTGCCCGGAAAAAGCGTAAAGGAAATTCCAGAACTTTATAACGAAAGGTTTCCCGGCATCACGCCGAAAGGATATTGCGGAATTGTCGTCAAATTCGAAAAAGTTTGACTACCTATGGAAATTGCAACTGCAAACGATGCCCCCCAGATCGCATCATTGTTAACTGCAACATCACAGCGGCTTACAGAAATTTATGGCGAAGGGCACTGGAGTCATCAAACTACTGAGAAAGGTGTACTCTTTGGAATGAGACAAAACGCTCACGTGCTCGTTGTAAAACGGGATGAAAAAATAGTAGGAACACTTCGGCTGACCACAAAAAAACCCTGGGCAGTTGATACCGGTTATTTCACAAAAGTTAGTCACCCGCTTTATCTTGTCGATATGTCGGTTCAGCCCGAGCTGCAAGGAACAGGCATTGGCCGGTACATGCTGGGGGAAGCAAAGTCCTTCGTGAAAACTCTGTCGGCTCAAGCTATTCGTTTAGATGCCTATAATGCGCCGGCGGGTGCCGGCGAATTTTATCGAAAATGCGGTTACAAGGAGGTGGGTCGTGTTGTGTACAAGGGAACGCCACTTATTTATTTTGAAATGATATTATAATTTGAAATAGAATAATTAACACGTCAACAAAACAAAAATCGCTTTCGTGGCAAAAACCCAAACTGCAACAAACAATGCCGTCGTTCTAAAGACTCAAAAGGCCAACGGTCTCCAACTAACGGCGAAAAATTTTACTAAAGAATTAGAGAAGCACCAGTCTGATAAAGAGCTACAAAAAATTCAGCGGTACTTTAAGACAGGTGAAAATGAGTACGGTCATGGCGACAAATTCATAGGCGTAAAAATGGGGCAGGTGTTTGCGGTAGCAAAGGAGTTTGGCGAAATGCCCATTGGAGAAATTGAAAAGCTCCTGGAAAGCCCCATACATGAAGTAAGGGCCGGTGCTGTCAGTCTCATGGATAAAGCATCGCGGGATAAGAAAATATCCCAGGACAGGTTAAAAGAGTTTTTTGAACTGTATATGCGCCGGCATGACCGGATAAATAACTGGGATCTTTGCGACCTCGGTTGCCTTCACATGACGGGAAGCTATCTGTTTGATAAGTCCCGTTCAATTTTATATAAACTAGCAAAATCCAAAAACATTTGGGAACGGCGCACCGCAATTCTAAGCACATGTTACTTTATCCGGCAGGGCGAGCTGGATGATACATTTAAAATTGCTGAGGTGCTGGTTCGTGATGAAGAGGAGCTGATCCATAAGGCGACGGGGTGGATGCTTCGTTTTGCGGGAACCAAGAATGCAAAGAAGCTTATTTCCTTCCTTGACAAATATGCAGCCACTATGCCCCGCACGTTACTCCGTTATTCAATTGAACATTTTAATAAGAAGGATAGGGAATATTATATGAATTTGAAGAAGGATAAGTAAGCCTGGTATCGTAATTTTCCTGTGATTTTTAATGGATTGTAGTAATAATTTAATATTACATTTGAATATCCAAAAACCGAAAGCCATATTTAAGAATGCCTGGCCTTACCAGCGGGACGCGATGAATTTACCAGTCGCTGATCTTTCCGCATCTATTCCATTCTACCAGTCTGTTTTTGATTTCCAGTTATTGTCCCAGGTGGATAATCCAGTTAAGTCGGCAGTGCTTGGGCGTGATGAAATAAGAATTGGGATCGCTGAAAATGGAGGTGATCCGACGCAGGATGGTTGTTTTTTCGAGGTGGACAATGTCGAGTCAGCATTCGCAGAATTAAAGGCAAACGGTCTGGAGAAGGAGATCTCCGATTGTAGTACACAAAAGCACGGCGAGACCAATTGGAAAGTATTCTTCGTAGTAGCACCTGATGGCTTGTGTTACTGCCTGGGTGAAAAGCAGGCGGCGGGGTAGGAGTGAATGAATGGTAACCACAATAGATACGTAGGGACATAGGAGAAATACATAGATACTTTCTGGGCACGAAAAGTCAGAACCTGATTTCTTCATCGATGTAGTGAAGGCTGTTTCGTAAATGATTGGCAATTCATGGCAGCGCGACTTAAACAATTTTGACATTTGACCGAAGCAGTCTAAGTAAATTACACCTGATCATACAAATCCTTCCATTCCGGGTTCATGGCATTGATAAGTATTTCTTTCTTTCTTCGACTGCCGCCTTTTATTCGTTTTTCTTCAGCTATCGCTTCAAGGATAGTTTCGAATTGCTGGTAATAAACTAGTTTTTTGCAATTGTATTTGGAAGTGAAACTACCGTTATAAAAGTTTTCTTTGTGCTTTGCGATTCTTGCACCAAGTGTGGACGTTACGCCGACGTACAAAGTAGTATCGTTCATACTGCACATGATGTAAACCCAACCTCCTTTTGCCATGTCGATTGTCTTAGCAGTTTTAGGCTGTTTCGTTCTGCAAGGAACAATTTTTAGCCTTAAAGCGTATCGGTCTTTCCTCACCATGACGGGAGAAAATAGCCGTTGGGAGACCGCGAATTGACGGGAAATAAGGGTGGAAGGCTCGTATTAAACCAACAGAGGATTAGATTGCTTCGGTCTGCACTTAACAACTTATAATGATGAAGCAGCATTAAGCAGCCCTCGCAATGACACCCAAAGGGCGGGACAGCCCTCGCAATGACGAGGATGCGAAGAGAGGTGGCAGCCCGCGCAATAAGCCGCGTTGTCATAAGAAGATTGCTTCGGTCTGCAGTTAATAACTTATAATTCTGGAGCAGCATTAAGCAGACCTCGCAATGACGAGGCGCAAAGGGCGGGACAGCCGTCGTAATGCCGAGGATGCGAAAAGAGGCGGAAGCCCGCGCAATAAGACACGTCATCACAAGAAGATTGCTTCGGTCTGCACTTAATAACTTATAATGATGAAGCAGCATTAAGCAGTCCTCGCAATGACGAGGCGCAAAGGGCAGGGCAGGCCTCGCAATGCCGAGGATGCGAAAAGAGGCGGAAGCTCGCGCAATAAGACACGTCATCACAAGAAGATTGCTTCGGTCTGCACTTAATAACTTATAATTCTGAAGCAGCATTAAGCAGCCCTCGCAATGACACCCAAAGGGCGGGACAGGCCTCGCAATGCCGAGGATGCGAAAAGAGGCGGAAGCCCGCGCAATAAGACACGTCATCACAAGAAGATTGCTTCGGTCTGCACTTAATAACTTATAACTCTGAAGCAGCATTAAGCAGACCTCGCAATGACGAGGCGCAAAGAGCGGGACAGCCGTCGTAATGACGAGGATGCGAAAAGAGGCGGAAGCCCGCGCAATAAGACACGTTGTCAGAAGAAGATTGCTTCGGTCTGCAGTTAACAACTTATAATGATGAAGCAGCATTGAGCAGACCTCGCAATGACGAGGTTCAAAGGGCGGGGCAGCCCTCGCAATGACGAGGTTCAAAGGGCGGGACAGCCGTCGCAATGACGAGGATGCGAAAAGAGGCGGAAGCCCTCGCAATGACGAGGATGCGAGATGTGATACATGCCTTGCATTAAGGAAAAACAAGCCTGTTGGCGAATTTCTCTGGTGGCACAACATCGGCCCGATTATTCCGGTGCAACGCTGTAGTCGATCAGATACACTGTGATTGGAGTCTTGCAACTGCGAACCTTTAAACAGTTCTACCTCACAGGACACTCCGTCATTGCGAGGCCGTAACGATTCGTAAAAAATAAACGGCAAACGTTGGGCCGAAGCAATCAAAGAAATTTTACCCAATGATGCAAGTCATACCGTTTAGTTCATGCATTCGACAACCCAATCAGTCCTTTATTCCTTTTGCACTTCGGTCTTCAAACGCTGGTTTAGGCGCGAGTTTACGTGGTTTGGTCTGCACTAGTTTCATCACTTCCTCAACTGCCCGTGTTAATTGCGGATCTGTTCCTTTCGCCAATTTTGCCGGATCGTCCCATACTTCAATTGTTGGGGTAACTCCAATGCCTTCCGCAAACCATTTCCCATCGGGACCATAAAGTCTCGCATCGGGTACCGTAATGCCGCTGCCATCAATCAACGTATGGCCCGTTGCAGGACCAACTAAAATACCCAGGGTCCTTTCTCCAATGATCGGGCCCATATTCATTGTTTTGAATGCCCAGGGAAATGCGTCACCGCCGCTGCCGGCCCAACCATTGATCAGCATCGCCTTTGGTCCATCGTTACCCTTTCCGGGAATCCGACTGATGCCCGCATTCCGCCACGCAATGTTATAAAGATTTGGCCGGTTAAGCATTTCAATAAAACGATCTCCAAGCTGACCACCTGCATTAAAACGTTCGTCAATTATGAATCCTTCCTTGTCTACTTGCGCGTAAAACTGCCGCAAGAGCTCAGTCTGGCCAAGAACTCCTGTATTGGGCATGTACATATAAGCAAGTTTTCCTCCACTCAATTCGTCTACTTTTTTCCTGTTGCCCTCAATCCATTCAAGATGCCGGAGACGCCTTTCCTGTGCAGCATTGAGTGTTTCTATTACTACATCTTTTGCGCCTTCAAGAGTGGGCTTACTGTTTATTTTGAGAATTACAACTGTGCTCACCAAGCCGTCCAAAGAAGCATAAGGATCAATTTTTGTATCGACGGGTCTACCGTTGACAGCAAGAATATAATCTCCTGCTTTGGCTGATACTCCCGTGGCATCGAATGGTGATCTTACTTCGTTGTCCCATGCTGCAGGACGAACGATACGCTTAATTCGATATGCACCATCAGATAGTTCCCAGTCTATTCCCAAAAATCCATGACCCCTGTTGCTGACCTGTTCCACATCGGCACCACCAATGTTGACATAGGTATGGCCGGCCGCCAATTCGGTTATCATTTCCTGCTGAATATTTTGAACATCCCATCGTGTGATTGCGTCTTTCATTAATTCGCTGTATTGTTTGCGGATGCTATTCCAGTTCACTTGTTGCATTTGAGGATCATAAAAGAAGTCGCGGTAGCGTCGCCAGGTGTCATTAAATAATTCATTCCATTCTTCCCGTGGATTTACTGACATTTCCATTGCCGCAGTATTAAGTCCCTTTTCAATCTTTTGATCGGGATTGGGTTTGATGATACCCAGACTGCTGCCGCCCTGGGAAATTAAGATCGATTTACCGTCCGCAGTGATCGCCCAACCGTTTACATTTCCAATTATTCTTTTTTCTTCGCGTTTCTCGATATCATATAAGTAAAGCGCCGGTAGTTCACCGCTTGTTCCGCTATTGGGAAAGCGGCGATAAATCAACTTACCGTCAACCGCAGCAATTTCGCCGTAGTTGCCGGCGACGAGTGCTGTCAACACTTCCAATCTTGCTTCCATTCTATCAGGCTTAACAGAGATTGACTTAGCAGCGGGTTTTTTTGAATCTTTCGATGTCGCAGTATCAGACTTTTCGGTTTTTGCTTTTGAGGTATCTGCCTTGTCGCCCGGAGATTTTGAAGCAGAGTCTTCAATAATCTTTACGTCGTCATTGCGTGCCGCCAGTAAACTTTTAGTTGATGGATCCAGGCTTGCAAAAGCAAGCTGCGTGCTGTTGGGATAAATCCACGTTCCATCAATATTGCTATAAACTGGTTGCAGCCGGCGATCCGTTTTGAAAAAAAGATATTTACCTCCGGGGTCAAATACCGGGTAACTATCATTATAAAAACCAGAAGTTACCTTATGCAGTTTTTTGTCGGTGACGCTGTATAGATAAATTGCCGAATTCAAATTTTCAACCGGCTTACTGTAAGTGATCCAATTGTTATCCGAACTCCACCCAAGCCTGAACCCGCGAAGCGCTGAATAAGAGAGGAAATCCGTTTTATCAATTGTAAAAATATCGCCGCTGGATATCGTCAATACCTTTATTTCCTGTTCTTCATTTACGAAGGCTAATTTTTTACTGTCCGGCGACCAGAATAGCTGGAAGCCCATTCCTTTTCCAAAACTGGTCAGTTTTTTCGCTGTGCTAGTTTGAACTTCCTGCAGCCATATTTCATATTCGCCAGATTTATCACTCCAGTACGCTATCCATTTTCCGTTGGGCGACCATGCGGGAAGCTGGTCAAATGCACCACTGTTATTGGTAATGTTCAAAACGGCGCCGTTTTCCGCCGGTACGCTGAACAGTTCACCGCGCGCTTCCACAACTACGCGTTTTGCATCCGGAGAAATATCTGCATCGGCAATCCTGGTGCTTACATTTTCGGTGCGTGGCATCAAAGTGCTATAATCGGCAACGACATTAATTTTTACTTCTTCGTATTTATTGTCGCCTACATGGAGGAGATATAATTTTCCCCCGGCTTCAAACACCAGATCGTCCGGACCGGCGCTCATGTGGTTAATATCAACATCGGTGAATTTTGTAAGCTGCGTGCGCGACTTTGTATTGATATCGTATTCCCAAATATTTCTTCTCTTATTATTATCCACATCGCTAACATAATAGATCTTGTTTTTGATCCATACCGGCTTTCCGTCGGTGGCAGTGTTTGCCGTGATGTTTTCCGCAGTCATGTTTTTGAGATTGAATATGACCACATCCGATGCAAGTCCACCACGATACCTTTTAAAAGGATAGTTTTCCGTGATCCTGTTTACATATGCGATGCTTTCTCCATCCGGTGAAAAGCTACCGAGTTCACCATAAGGCAGAGGTAACTTTTCCGGCAATCCGCCATTTTTTGAAAGAAGGTATAAATTGTTGACATTGCCAACAGCGTTTTCGCGCAGGGATGCAAACAAAATCTGGTTCCCATTGGGATGCCAGTCCACGACCCGGTCATTCATAGCATGCCAGGTAAGCCGCGTGGGAACGCCGCCCGTTACGGGCATTGTGTACACATCTGCGTTGCCACGATAAGTTGCAGTAAATGCGAGCGTTTTTCCGTCCGGCGAAAATCGCGGAAACGATTCTTCACCCGTGCTGGTTGTAATACGCGTTGCGGTGCCGCCCGTCTTTGGCGCAATCCAGATATCGCCGCCATATACAAATGCAATTTGAGTTGAAGAAACATCAGGAAAACGAAAAAGCCGGGCGTCAACCTGTGAAAAAAGTGAGGTGCATGAGATAGAAAGAAAGACGAACAAACAAGCTTTTTTCATGTGGATTGTTTTGTAGAGGCTAATTAATATGGATAAATATACTGAAAGGATACTGGATGCTGGATGGTTGTTAGATATTAGATACTAGATATTAGATATTAGATATTAGATACTAGATATTAGATATTGGATATTGAGATATTGACATCGATGATATTTTGTTGGTGGCGTGGAGTGGTGCCGGGCATATTTTCTTCGTCACGGGCGCGCGGGGAAAATAAAAAGGCGATAGTCGATGACGACTACCGCCCGGGTGCATTTTGGATGCTAATGCTGGATGTTGGATGCTAGATGCTGGATACAGGATACTGGTCACTGCGAGTGCGGAGCGCGAAGCAGGATGCTGGGTGCTTGATGGCGGTTATAGTTATTAGCCATTGAATATTTAGATATTGGCATGGATGATATCTCGTTGGTGGCGTGTGGTCGCTACTTGCTTATTTTCTGTGCAAAGAGAATAAGCCTTGGCGATGTTTCCTTATCGTAAGTGCCAAGCTGGTAATCACCGTACACGCGTTGCAGTTGCAAGTTGTTGTTGGCAAACATTTGATTGAAATCTTCAACTCTGAATTTGCGTACCTGCTCGTTGAATTCAACGGGGTAACGGCTCCCGGTGTTAGCTAGGACGATGCTTTTATAAAAATGTTTTTCATCCGTCCAGCGTTTGATTTTATAGACAATACCGTCGATCTCATTTTGTTCATCGGGAACCAATCTCTTTTCAGCGTAGGCAACATTCAGGTAATCCATAACGAACATCCCGCCGGGTTTCAATGACCTGGATATATTACTCAATACCTGCTCATCTTCCAAGTTGCTTTTAAAGTAGCCAAAGCTGGTAAAGAAACTAAATACATAATCAAAGTAATTGTTGCCAAAAGGCAATCGCATGTCATGGCGAAAGAAGTTGAGATTGGAGGATTCATATTTTTTTGCATCCAGGATACTTGCTGAGGAAAGATCCAATCCCGTCACTGAGTATCCTTTTAGGGATAGCCGCTTACTATGCCGGCCGTTCCCGCAGCCGAGGTCCAGCATTTTCGAATCGTTTGCCGGGACCAGTTCCTCCGTTAACGCATCTACAAAGCCTGCGGCTTCCCGTTCATCCCGGTTCGCATATAATTTATGGTAGAAAGAAGAATCGAACCAATGTTTAAACCACTCTTCCTGGTTAATCTTTGAAATATTCGGATCCATTTCCCTGTCCTTGAATGTGAGTTTCATTGTATAAGGTTTTAATGTAGTTAATGATGAGACAAAGCTATCTGTGTGATGGGGGTCTCTCCATTGACATACATCAAGAAACAGTGAAACAGGTAAACTATTTTTTCTGCAATGCCTTAGCCCTGATCCGGCTAAGGGTCTCGGGGGTGATGCCGAGATAGGAAGCGAGCATGTGCTGCGGCACCCGCTGGACGATGTTGGGATATGTTGCAAGGAAGTCGCTATATCGCTCTTCGGCGCTTGCGGTTAGTGAATGCACGATGCGTTTATCCTTTGCGGCAGACCGCCGTTCGATCCCGGCCCGGAAACCCGCCGCATAGCCTGCAACCCGCTCCATCATTGTGCGATGGCCCTTCACGTCAATAAGAAGCACTTCTGAATCTTCAATTGCGTCAATAAATACTGAGGAAGTAGTTTCGGGTGAATCAGGACCTTTGCCACCTATCCACCAGTTTTCGGGCGCAAACTGGATGATATGCTCTTTGCCCTTGTTATCGATCACATAACTGCGCAGAAATCCTTTTGTTACAAATGCGCCATATTTTGCCACTTCACCTTCGCGCAGGAAGAATTCACCTTTCTTAAAAAATCGGGGAAGAAAAACAGACCTGACGAGGGCAATATCTTCCTCCGTCAACTTGGTATTTCGTTCTAAATATGCCTGTAATACTTCGAACATGGCAGGATGAGAAGACGAAAGTACCGATAATAAGGAAAACTGACAGTGATACCTATTTGTCTATATGGTTCCCTTTGAGGGTCAAATTTGAACCACATAGAAGCATAGCAACATAGCTTGACACATAGTCGGCTTCCGCATTAAGACTATGTGATTACTATGTATCTATGTGCCTACCTGCCTGCTGCGCCTTTGCGGAGCTTCGGCGAAGCAAGGCCGGTAGGCAGGTGTGGTTCCCATGTCTCGGTTAGTTTTGAACCACATAGAAATTTAAGGCCACAGACTGACACAATGGAGTTGCTTTCAAATTCGTACTTTGGTTTTCAAACAAGATCCAATGCAATACATGATTATCGAGAAATTTCATGAGGGAAAAGTAAAGGCATTATACCAGCGATTTGACGAAAAAGGTCGAATGGTGCCGGATGGCGTGAAATATATCGATAGCTGGATAAATGAAGATGTAACCATTTGTTATCAACTCATGGAAAGCAGAACAAAGGAACTTTTGAACAACTGGATTGAACAGTGGAAAGACCTGGCCGATTTTGAAATTATCGCGGTCATTAGTTCGGCAGAAGCAAAGAAGAAGGTTTTGCAGTCAAACCTATGAGTAAAACCTGGATGAAAGACGGGTACAATTCTTATTTGGGCATCAAATTAAAGATCCTGGAAAAATAATATTTTTTGCAGGGCCTCTAAGCCACCTCAAATAATTTATCACAGTTAATGACACGAAATCTCACCAGATGTTTACGGGGCATTCTACTTTTTCTGCGTCAGCATTTCTCTTGCTCCATAAATCCGAATAACTTATTGTGAATTCAAATCCGCCGCGGTACATCGAAGCCGTTTTTAGTTTGCTGATGTTTACGTCATAACTAAAACCCATAGTAACCTTGTTTGCGGTTAACCGAACCACCGGGATCAGCGCGTCTTTTACCCGGTAGGCAGCACCGCCTGAAACAGAAAAGCGGGCATTGTCGCCATCCGTATCAAAATTGTGTATGTACAGAAATCCTCCCTGCGATACCCGGTTTCCACCCTGGCGTGAATGATCGGCATAGAATACAACGCGGTCGTATGTATTGGTGTAAGCAGAGAATCCCAGGTTGAATGCATATTTTTGATTCAACCTCACTTCGTTGTCGTGCATGAATGTCAGCTTTGGCTTCGTGATATGAAACAAAGCCGCGCCAAGATAGAACTTCACGTTGTTGTTGATAAGACTTTTAAAACTTATCCCGGTGGAAGCATCCCAGTATTGAAATCCTGTTGTTGAAAATGACTGGCTCGTTGGATTGGAAGAACTGTAAGCGCCATTCACAAACTGGTCGTCAAATTTTAACCTGGATGCATCAAAACTTTCGTTGACCGTGCCTCCCATAAAGGCAAGCGACAGGTACGTGTTTTTTTCCTCGCTTAGCAATTTATGATAATTGACTACCGGCAGAAATTGTGTTCTCTTCAGGTTGGCATCGCCGGCAACGTCATTTGTCAGCTGAACACCTGCAGTCAGAAAATCACCCGGCTTTAATCCTTTAAAGAATTTCGCCTCTGCACCTAACGCCATCGTGCGGTAAGGTGTAGTAACACTTTCCCATTGGTTGCGATACGCACCGGTGAAACGGACATTGCCGTTAAATATTCCTGCTAATGCGGGATTGCGCAACAGGGGTAATTCATAGAATTGTGAAAAATTAATATCCTGCTGGGCATTCAGGCTTAAGTTGCCCGCCAGCATTAATACAATAAGAGTTAACGGTAAAATTTGTTTCATAGGTGGCTTATTTTAATATTGAAACATTTCCTTTATAGGTATAGGTCTGAAGGTTGTCACACGTTACTTCGAGTGTATAGACATAAACCTCCGGTGCCCCCGTCTTTCCTTTAATTTTTCCATCCCATCCATAGGCGGCGCTGTTTGGTGGGAAATTACTTTTTTCAAATACCAATTCACCCCATCGCGTGAAAATGCGGAATAACTTCACGGCTTCTACACCCTTTGCCCTGATCATCAAAATATCGTTTATGCCATCTCCATCCGGAGTAAACGCATTGGGAACAAAGACCTGCGAGTTTTCACAAAATGTAGTAATAGTAAGTGAGTCAGTGGCCTTGCATCCATGAATATTTTCAACCTCCACGTGGTACGTGATGTCGTTTTTCACTGTTGCAGTTGGTTCGGAGCAATTGGTACAGGTAAGGTTGGTTGCCGGGGTCCATTGCCAGGAAACTATGGGTCCATTAGTAATTACTGGGTCGATATTATACATGGTACCAGTTGCCAAACGCCGATCGGGTCCCAACTCAATAGTTGGTTTGGGATTGACAACAACAGCTACATAGCTAGTGTCTTTAAAACATTTGTAGGCATCAGATCCGATAACACGATAGTTAGTAGTAACGGAAGGTGATGCCACCGGATTAGCAATGGTCGCGTCGTTTAAGCTTTGCGCAGGCGACCAGGTATACGAAGTGGCCCCGCTGGCCCAGAGATTGATCGTATCTTTCTGACACATCTCAGCACCGGGGCCAACATTGACCTGGATTGGTTGATGAACGGTAATAGCAACCGTATCGTAATCAAAACACCCAAAGCTGTTTGTTCCCTTTACGATATATGTTGCATTCGTTACCGGGTTAGCAACGGGACTTGGGCAATTACTGCAATTCAGGTCAGTTGCGGGTGTCCACTCGTATTGTGTTGCGCCATTTGTGATCAGCCTTACACTGCTGCCACGACACAGAGTAGTGTCTGGAAGCGTAATGACGGTCGGTTCGGGGTTAACACTTACCTGGCGTGATAGGCTATCCTGACAGCCATTAGCTGCGGTAACCAAAAGTTTAACGGGATAAGTTTGAGGTACTGCATAGCTATGCACCGGGTCAGCTACGGCAGAGCTGTCGCCATCGCCAAAGGTCCATTTGTACACTGAACCCAGAACAGAATTGTTGGCAAACGTAAAATTGTTGTCTTTCAAACATTGGTCGGGCAGTGGATCAAATAAGGCAGTTGGTTTTGGATTTACAGTTACATCGACGGTATCCTGGGCAAAACAACCGGTAGATGGATCTGTTGCTCTAAGAACGTAAGTGGTATTAAGTTTCGTTGTACTGACAGGCCTTGGAATATTAGGGGCAGATAAAGCCGTTGCAGGCGTCCACGAATACTGGAGGCCTGCTACACCTGGAGTACCAACTATTGTCGATGATCCATAGCAAAGAATCACTTTATCCGGGCCAGCGTCAGCACGCGGATTCGGTGTCATTGATAACACGTGAAGCGTGTCGCTACATGCCGGACCACTATATGGTGTCACAAGCAGGTGTATCATCGATGTATCGGGCAATGAAGGATTGAGCGTAGCATTTTCCCCGACAGCAATCCGTGTACTGAAGTCTTCATTAAACCATTGATATATCCGAAAGCCCGGCGGGCCTGTAAGTGTTGTGATATTGGGATTACATTGATACTGTATGTCCGCTGAAATATTACAGTCGCCAATATCAAGATAACCGTAGCCCCAATGCGCACCAAGCACGCAGTCAACGGTTGTGAATTCAAGCTCCAGCGTCTTGCCTGCATAAGGACTGAGATTGATGAAAACAGGAGTCCACGATTTACATTTAATATTTGCATCCACTGGTGAATCAAAAAAACCGGGAATGGTATCATCAGAAATAAATTCCCATGATGAACAGGGTAGGTAAACATTCGCTGCGACATCGCGTAACTTAGCACTGAGCCTTGGTTGTTCAAAACGCTGGTGACCGGGATCCTGGAATACTACGGCATACCGGTATGTAATAGAATAATCGACTGCGTTTGCAGGCACATTAAATGTGTACTTGATTCTTTCTGCTTCGGCACCATTGACATTATTACCCAGCTTGATGGCGTATCCACTTCCGTCGGGAGGATTTATAGGAAACATGCCGTAAGGATCCAGTGCCGATGGATTGGCTCTTGGATAAATTACATGCCTGTTTGGAGTGGGAGGGGAAGGATTGACTGTAACAAAGTTTGTTGTTCCAACTGCGGTCACATTGCCGACAAAGCAATCCCAATTGGTGAAATTGCCATAATCAAACCCAATGTTTGCAGGACAGGGCATATCCTGTGGAGCTCCTGGCCGCGATGCACTTGTGTTCTTATTTTTCACCACAATATCCTGTCCCGGTTCCATTGAAATAATAGTACCGCTGGTATTCATCTGCCCATTTCGGCCAAGGCGTGTTATACGGGCTTTTCCATTTTTAAAACCATAGAAGACATCGATATCAAGTCTTTTGACAATCGCGCCCTGCCTGTTTATTAAATACCATTTATTGTTTTTGTAAACTGCAGTTACAGACTCAGTAAAATCGTATGCAATATCATACTCAAAGGGAATTACTGTCTTGCCTTTTTCATCAATGAATCCCCATTTTGAATTTTGCATCGCAGCAGCCAGCTTGTTCACAAAATTGCGCACCGATCCGAAAGATACATTGATAACAGGGTTACCAAATCGATCCACAAATCCCCATTTATTTCCGGAGGCAACTCTTGCGAAACCATTTACAACCGGCTCTGCTTCATTCCATTTGAAGTCGTTTACCGCTTTACCATTATTATCTATGAATAGGAAACGGGAATCTGCCTGTTTAACCGGCCGGATATTTACCTGGGTAAAACCGCTAATTGAGATAATAAGAGTAAGAAATAGAGTGTATAGTTTAATCATAGGTCATGGATTAAGTATTGGATACTTATTAACATCAATTATTGTGCTAATACGTTTTGCGGGTCGCGATTAGTATTCCTTAAATGAATTTCAAGTGATAGTACTCGAATTCGCAGTAGATCTCCTTTTTTGGGATCGTAAAAGCGGTATCAGGAGATGGGAAAATAGCGTAATTGGAAAGGGAACTTGGTCTCTTTTCCTATAATAAAAAACCAGGATGATCATAGTGAAAATCCAGAGCGGCTTAATCCTAACTCAGCTTTTTTTCAATGTTGCAGGATGATTATTTATTAACCAATTAAACCTCGTCCCCGAGCGCTGGTCAGTTTATTTTTTCAGCGAATCATACACCAATTTTACAAACAAAGTTTTATCCATGATGACAACATATCCTTTCATAGGATCTGTCGCCACAATTTGTTCCAAAGTTTTGCCCTGCGCAATTCCATCAGCCACTCTTTTTCTTACTGTCACCAGCATTTGCTTATAGTCAAACAGATCTTTCTTAGCAGCTAAATCACCATGGCCGGGAATGATTTTGGATTGGTCATTCGTTCTTGCAATCAAAAGATCCGTGGCTTTGATCATGCCATCAATGCTTCCACCAGCTCCCTGGTCGATAAAGGGAAATCCATATCGCACAAACACATCACCGGTATGAAAGATGTTGGATTCTTTAAAATGGATGATCACGTCTCCATCTGTATGTGCATTCTTTACATAGAAAACATTAACTGTTTCGCCATTCATGTGAAAGGTGACTGAATCAGTAAAGGTTACTTTCGGCAATGCGGCATAAGGCGAGGCCTTAACTTCACTTTTAAAAGCAGCCATGAACTGATCGGTGGATAATCTTTTCCTCACGTTTTCATGCGCAACGATAATTGCGCCCGCTCCGCCAAGATTTTCATTGCCTCCTGTATGATCCCCGTGGTAATGAGTATTGATCACGAACCGAACAGGTTGGTCATTGATTTTGGCCAATGCCGCTTTTATTTTTTCTGTAAGCGGCGCAAACTGGTCATCAATAATGACGGTTCCGTCTTTACCGGTCAACACACCGATATTTCCGCCCGAACCCTCAAGCATGTAGATGGATTCTGTTATTTTGGTAGTCTTTATCTGAACGGTATCAAAATTTTGATTTTGGGCGATTGACGTAAAATGAAAAATGAATGCTAATAAGCAAGCTGCTGTGAACTTGTATCTCATAAATAAATGATTTTTTATTGTATCGAACTTAGAAATTAAAAGGCGAAGGAATTTTCATTTTACAGTTCAAAATAACCGCGGAATGGTTTATTTATGGAAGATAACGATCTTTTTATAAAGCCGGCAACCGAATTCTTTCCTCTCATTTATTTTGAAAATTATCAGTCGCGAAGTCAACTTCAATTTGTAGATTTAATGTTCATAAACTATTAAAGATGGCCTGGAAAGTCGACTGGCCCGAAGCAATCAAACCGCTTCTTAAAAAATACAAAAACCAACAGCATCCGCTGGAGTATAAAAGTATTTACCAGTTGCTGGTAATGGTTGTTTTGTCGGCACAAAGCACAGATCACATTGTTAACCTCATCGCTCCGAAATTATTTGAAAATTTTCCCGATATGAAGTCGCTTTCAACTGCGACGCGGGAAACGTTAATTCCATTCATTGGCAAGGTTAGAAACTTTTCAAACAAGGCTAACTGGCTCATCGATATTGCAAGTAAAATCAAGACTGATAAGAACATTCCATTAACCCACGATGAATTAACAGAACTAAAGGGAATAGGCAGTAAGTCAGCCAATGTCATTCTTCGGGAAGCTGGTAAGCCCGCAGAAGGAGTGATCGTGGATCTGCATGTAGTAAGGGTGGCGCCCCGGCTGGGTATTGCCACTGGGAGTGATCCAAAGAAAATAGAAAAACAGATTATGGAGAAACTTCCAAAGAAGCAATGGGACGCCGGGATGGCAATGTCTTTTTTAGGGCGCGAAATCTGCCGTCCCAAGCCTTTATGTGAAGAGTGTTTGATGAGGAAGGTTTGTTGGTATTACAATACAGTGGTGATAAAAAAGAGAAAGTAGCATTATATTGATGGTGGATCACGGCTGCCCCGAAAACTTGATTTTAGACATGACCCAGGGCGATACCTGAATCCCCTTAACAATCGCCAGTCGCATTTAAGTGACTTTTCAATCAATCATGGCGTTGATATAAACTCGTGATCAAGTCGGAATCCCCGGCTGTTATGCGGGGCAAACCCGGCATCTTTTGTTAATCCCTCACCAATTACAAACGGAGTAAGATTACATTTACAATTGATGTTTCACTACTATGCGAACAAAGACTTACTCGGTTTACATTCTTTCGAATTTTGCTCGTACTGTCTTTTATATCGGGGTTACAAATGATCTTGTAAGGCGAATACTTCAACATCGTAACGGGGAAAGCATTTTCAGTGACAAATATAACTGTCACTACTTAATGTATTTTGAAGATTATTCCGACGTGCGAAATGCTATAGCAAGAGAAAAGCAATTAAAGAATTGGAAGCGAGCATGGAAAATTCAACTGATCAGAAAAGACAATCCGGATTTGATCGATTTATCTGAAGGGTGGTTTGGGAAGCATGCCGGGACATCCTAAATCATGGGCATGATCAACTCCACGGAACGAGCTTTTTTTTCTGAGTGTATTCTTGCTGTTCTCCTTTGCACGACTTTTCATTTTATGCAAACACTCTATTCTGTCGGATGTCACCCCGGGGCAGACCCGGGGTCTTTCTCAACTACGCGGAAAGATTTAATGGCGTAAAGTACGTTCGTCAATCATTATGCGAATATTAGAGAAAGATGCCGGCTCCAGGCCGGCATGACGGGAAAAGAAGTTGGATGTCACTCCCGGTTAGACGCGGAGTCTTTCTCAATTACGCAGAAACATTTGATGGTATAACT
>Ga0207701_10000506_pt1 | contig 40328 bp, 34 predicted proteins | sample KBSSwiSSwithPhiX_FD_184294 | JGI IMG/M metagenome (GOLD analysis project Ga0207701, IMG submission 184294) | Switchgrass rhizosphere bulk soil microbial communities from Kellogg Biological Station, Michigan, USA, with PhiX - S5 (SPAdes) (version 2) | ecosystem: Environmental > Terrestrial >... | reverse complement strand
TGCGATCGTGATCTCGACTTCGTCAACGAACATGTTTCAGGTGCGTTAGGTGCGTTAGGTGCGTTAGGTGCGTCAGGTGCGTCAGGTGCGTCAGGTGCGGACGGTGCGGACGGTCGTAGGGCCGAATTTCAGTTCGGCCTGAAATAAGAAAGGCGGCGTGCCGGTGGGCGACGCCGCCTCGAGTTGCTGCGCCCGGTGGTTCTACTGCTCGACCGGGTGGACGCTGATGTAGCGCCCGCGTGCGCCGTGGTCTTCGAACTTCACACGGCCGCCGACCTTCGCAAACAGCGTGTCGTCCTTGCCGAGGCCCACATTGAGCCCGGGGCGGAAGCGGCGCCCGCGCTGGCGCACGAGGATCGACCCGCCGGTGACGACGTTGCCGTCGTGCTTCTTTACGCCGAGCCGCTGCGAGTTGCTGTCGCGGCCGTTGCGTGAGCTGCCTTGTCCCTTTTTGTGTGCCATGGCTAGACCACAATCTCCTTCACGCGGAGCAGCGTGTAGATGCTCCGGTGGCCACGGGACCGCCGCATGCCCTTCCGGCGCTTCTTCTTGAACACCCGAATCTTGGGACCGCGGCTCTCGCCCTCGACCACGGCCACGACTTTGGCGCCCGAGACGAACGGCGTACCGGCGACGATGTCGCCGCCGTCCTTGGCCACGAAGAGCACGTTGGTGACGGACACTTCCTCGCCGGCCTTGGCCGCGAAGTGGTCCACCTCCACCGTCGTCCCCGGCGTGACTTTCAGTTGCCGCCCGCCGCTCTGGATAATCGCGTACACGACCAGACTCCTTCGAAACGTGCGCCCAGCCCGGACTTTCCTGGCGGGGACAAAGGATTCAGTGTATCACGGGGCTTGGGCAGGTCCAAAGGGTCCATGAGTCCATAGGGGGAATCAGTAGTCCCATGGACCCCTGAACCCGTGGACCTATTTCATGAGGATCCGCGAGCCCTTGATCTTCTGGCTGCTGAGTGTGCTCAGGAAACTGGGCACCAGTCGGTCCATCAGCTCGAAGTAGGACGAGAGGGCCGGCGTGGCCTGCTGCGGGCTGTAGAGGACCTCTTCCTTATAGCTCTCCGAGTAGATGGTCGTCCCCGTCCGGCCGTCGATGAAGATGAACTTCGGCTGCAGGATGAAGCCCTTGCGCTCCATGTAGGTGCGGACCGGCACGACGCGGCGGCGGCCCACCTGGTCGATGACTTCCTGCTCGCGCTGCACGAAGCCCGAGCGCGCGTGCGCGGTGAACAGCACCGAGCCGGTGACGATCAGCGGGTTCTGATATTCCTCGCCGATCTTCTTCCAGAAGTCGACGTTGGCGAAGATGCCCTCGAGCGGCTGCAGGTCCTTCTCGTCGCGGATATGCTGGGCCTCGCCCGGCTTCGGCGCGTTCTTGGCGCCTGCGGTGGCCGCGGGCGCCGCGGGCGCCTGCGACGCGGATGCTCCTCCAGCCGTCGTCGAGCCGTTGGAACCCGATCCCCCGCCGTTCGATCCACCGCCGTTCGATCCACCGCCGTTCGAGCCGCTGCCGTTCGAGCCGCTGCCAGCGGGCGCGCCGGTGTCGGGCCCTTTGTCGGCCCGCTGTTCGTTGGCCAGTTCCAGCAGCGGCAGCACGTCGGCGTCGATGACGCGGAGCGACGACTTCGAGCGGAGCTGGCTGCGGAGGAGGCGAACGGTTTCGAGGTTGGCGTCCACGTCCTCGGAGCCGCCGGCGAGGAACCCGGCGATAAGAACGCGCTGGAACGGCGTGACGTCCATCTTGGGCTGGATGGGCGTCTCGATGGGCACCTCGTAGAAGTTCGAGCACGCGCTCACGGTGAGCGCAAGCGCGAGGCTAGCGACTGCCGTGGCGGTTCGTGCGGTCATTGATTTCCTTGAACAGCTCGTAGTTCTGACGAACGAGCTGGTTCTCCGGCTCGAGCTCGAGCGCCTTCTCGTACGCCTTGCGCGCCTTGTCGAATTGGCCCTCGTGCTCGTAGGCCACGGCCAGGTCGTTATAGGCGGCCGGGTAGTTCGGGTCGATCTTCGCTGCCTGCTCCCAGCGGTAGATGGCCTCGCGCCAGAGGCCCTTCTGCGCGACGGCAATCCCGAACTCCACGTGTTTCTTCGCGCTCTCGCGCGGTTTGTCCTCTGCACGCGCCGGAGCGGCGACCGACACGACGACCAGCGATGCCCCGAGAATTGATAGAAGGCGCATATGAGGGAGTGTCCCAACTATAACAGGGTCACGCGTGCCCGGCGCTGACACCTTCTGCTGACAGAACGGGGCCCTCTGGACCGTACGAGCAAGCCGTATACCACGACCATAAGACGTCTCATGGCCCAAAATTGCCTCAAGGTTCAGCCTGTCGGGGCTGATCTGTCCCTTTCCTGCTGTTCACGGGGCACGTAAGTGCTTACAATCGTCGTCCAGAGGTCGGGCTCGGGAGTGTCGCGTTGCAGCTCGCCGACCTGGTCGCCCTCTCGCTTCTCCCACACTCACCGAAACGCCTCAACGACGCCGTTGGCTTTGCCGAGGCCGCCGACGGATCGCTTGAAGCCGCTCTGGCTGCGCTTGGCGACGGAGGCACACGGGACCCTCCGGTGCTCCGCCGCAAGGCCGCCGAGGCGCTGAGTGCGGCGAGCTGTGCCGGCCTGGACGTAACGGCCGTCGGCTCTGGTGGCTATCCTGCGCTGCTCGAGCGGATTGCCGATCCACCGCTTGTTCTGTGGCACAGCGGCCCCTTGCCGCGGGCCGAGGTCGCCGTTGCGGTCATCGGATCCCGAGCGGCCTCTCCGGGAGCGCGTGAGGTAGCGAGGCGGCTGGGTGCCGGGCTCGCGAGGCACAACGTGGTCGTGGTGAGCGGACTGGCCCGCGGCTGCGACGGTGAAGCGCACCAGGGGGCACTCGATGCGGGCGGCCTGACCATTGCGGTGCTCGGATGCGGCGCCGACATCATCTACCCGTCTGAGCACCGCGATCTCGCACAGGCGATCGCGCGCAGCGGGGCCGTGGCGTCCGAGTTCGCGCCCGGCACGCCGCCGCTGCCCCATCATTTCCCGCTTCGGAACCGGATCATCTCGGGATGGAGCCGCGCGGTCGTCGTGGTCGAGGCGGGCGAGCGGAGCGGATCGCTGATCACAGCGGGCTGCGCGCTGGAGCAGGGACGCGAGGTCATGGTAGTCCCCGGTCCGGTGCTCTCGGGCCGGAATCGCGGCGCCCACAGCCTGCTCCGTGACGGCGCCACGCTCGTGGAGTCGGCCGACGACATCCTGGCGGCGCTCGCGACAGCTCTCTCCTGGACGTCGCCAGCCGCCGACGGCATCGGGCCGGCGAGCCTGGCGCGCCCTGACAGCGCGGACGACCCCCTGCTGGCCGTTCTTGACGTGGACGATGGCCAGGATTTGGACGCCCTTGTGAGGCAGATCGGCCTCCCCGCGACGGCCATTCTGGCGCGGCTCTCCGAGCTCGAACTGTCGGGCCAGGCAGCCCGACAGCCGGGTGGCCGGTTCGTCCGCTTGATCCGAAAGTGATAACGTAACCCCCAGGCCACTCGCCGGCACCGCGTCGGTGACGTGGCCGAAAGTGCTTATGGCTAAACCACTTGTGATTGTCGAGTCGCCGGCCAAGGCCCGGACGCTCGAGCGGTTCCTCGGGAACCGCTACGCCGTCATGGCGAGCGTCGGCCACATCCGCGACCTGCCCGAATCGGCGAAGGAAATTCCTGCCGGCATCAAGGACAAACCCTGGGCGCGGATGGGCGTTGATGTCGATGGCGACTTCACCCCCTATTACGTCGTCCCCGCGGATAAGAAGGCGAATGTCCAGAAACTGAAGGCGGCGCTCAAGGACGCCTCAGAGGTCCTGCTGGCGACCGACCCGGACCGGGAAGGCGAGTCCATCAGCTGGCACCTCAGCGAGGTCCTCAAGCCGCGCATTCCGGTGAAGCGAATCGAGTTCCACGAGATCACCGAGGAAGCGGTCACCGAGGCCATCGCGAACGCCCGTGAAATCAACGAGAGCCTCGTCCGCGCCCAGGAATCCCGCCGGATCGTCGACCGGCTTTACGGGTATTCGCTGTCGCCCGTGCTCTGGAAGAAGGTGCAGACGGGCCTCAGCGCAGGACGCGTGCAGAGCGTCGCCGTCCGGCTCATCGTCGAGCGCGAAGAAGCCCGGCGCGCGTTCCGCACCAGCGTCTACTGGGATCTCGAGGCGCGAATGACGGGCGAAGGCCGTGAGTTCCCGGCGACGCTCGTCAGGCTGGGCGAAGCGCGTGTGGCTATCGGAAAGGACTTCGACTCAGCCACTGGAGCACTGAAAGCCAAGGGCGTCCGGCATCTCGACGAACCCGCCGCTGGTGCGCTGGCGCTGACGCTCGAGCGCAACCTGCCGTGGAGCGTGACCGGCGTCGAGGCACGGCCCGGCGTCGAGCGGCCCGCGCCCCCCTTCACGACGTCGACGCTGACGCAGGAAGCGAGCCGCAAGCTCGGGTTCTCGACGAGCCGGACGATGCAGATCGCCCAGCGACTGTTCCAGGGCATGGAGGTCGGCAACGGCGAGATCGAGGGCCTGATCACCTACCACCGCACGGACTCGACGACGCTCAGCGACAAGGCGATCAACGAGTCGGCGCGCGTGATCCGCGACATGTTCGGCGGCGAGTACTACGACGCGCCCCGGCGCTATCAGACGAAGGTCAAGAACGCGCAGGAGGCGCACGAGGCGATTCGCCCGACCGACTTCCGTCAGACACCACAGCGGCTGACGTCGATCCTCGAGCCCGACGAGCTGCGGCTCTACGATCTGATCTGGAAGCGCACGATGGCGTCGCAGATGGTGGATGCGCGTGTCGTGAAGACGACGCTCGAGATCACCGCGCAGACCGGCGACGGCGACTCGGCCGTGTTCACCGCATCGGGCAAGGCCATCGAGTTTGCCGGCTTCCGTCGCGCGTACGTGGAAGGCAGCGACGATCCGGAAGCCGAGCTCGAGGATCAGGAAACGATCCTGCCCACCTGCCGCGTGGGCGATCGTGTGTATGCATCAGGCGTAATGCCGTCCGGCAAGGAGGGCCTCGCGTATCTCGGCCTCGAGGCCAAGCGCCACGAAACGCAGCCGCCCGCGCGATACACCGAAGCCGCGCTGATCAAGGAGCTGGAATCCAACGGCATCGGCCGACCGTCCACATACGCGTCCATCATCGCGACGATCCAGAACCGCGGGTACGTGTTCCGGCAGGGCAAGGCGCTCGTGCCGTCGTTCACGGCGTTCGCCGTGACGGAGCTGCTGCGGCAGCACTTCACCGACTACGTCGATCCCGGCTTCACCGCCGAGATGGAAGAAGTGCTCGACCAGATCAGCAACGGCGAGCGCGACTGGCTCGACTTCGTGAAGGGCTTCTACCGCGGCGACGCCAAGCACACGGGCCTCGACGCGCTAATCCAGTCCAAGCAGAGCGAAATCGACTATCCGCTCATAGAAGTCGGCCTCGACCCGGAGAGCGGCCACTCCATCCGCGTCCGCATCGGGCGGTACGGCCCGTTCCTCCAGCGCGGCGAAGGGGGCGAGGGCAACACCGCCTCGCTGCCCGACGATCTCGCGCCCGCCGATCTCACCGTCGAGAAGGCGGTCGCGCAACTCAACGCAAAGGCGCAGGGCCCGCGGCAACTTGGCGAGGATCCCGGGACGGGCCTGGCCGTGTTCGTGATGAACGGCCGGTTTGGCCCCTACGTGCAGCTCGGCGAGATGTCCGACGACAAGAAGGCGGCCAAGCCGAAGCGCACGTCGCTCCTCTCGACGATGACGGAGGAGTCGGTGACGCTCGACGACGCGCTGCAGTTGCTGTCGCTGCCGCGCGAAGTGGGGAAGCACCCGTCCGATGGCGAGCCGATCGTGGCCAGCCCCGGACGGTTCGGCCCATACATCAAGCACGGCAAGGAGTTCCGATCGCTCGAGAGCGAGGAGCGGCTCTTCACTGTGTCGCTCGACGAGGCAGTGGCGCTGCTGGCGGAGCCGAAGAAGTCGCGGCGCCGGCAGTCCGCAGCGAAGACAGTGCTGCGCGAGCTGGGGCCGCATCCGAAGGGTGGCGCTCCGGTCAACGTCCTCGCCGGCCGCTACGGTCCGTACGTCACCGACGGCACGACCAACGCGTCGCTGCCGAAGGGCATGACACCGGAAGCGGTGACGATGGAGCAGGCGGCGGAGTTGCTCGCGGCCCGGGCCGGCGCGCCGAAGCGTGGACGGGTCCCGCGGCGCGGCGGCGCCCGCAGCTCGCGCAAGGCGACAACGAGTGTGTCGTAGCCACCAACGAAGATGATGGTCCGAATAGTGGGCGGCGGTCTTGCCGGCACCGAAGCCGCCTGGCAGGTCGCATCGCGCGGTGTGCCCGTCACGCTGTTCGAGATGCGGCCGGTCAAGCCGACGCTCGTCCACAAGACCGACGGGCTCGCCGAGCTGGTGTGCAGCAACTCGTTCCGCGGCGACAAGCTGGACAACGCCGTGGGCCTGTTGAAAGAAGAAATGCGTCGGCTCGGATCGCTGGTGATGCGGGCCGCCGACGCCGCACGCGTTCCGGCAGGCGCCGCGCTCGCGGTCGATCGCGTCCGGTTCTCGGCGGAAGTGACCGCGGCGATTACTTCGCATTCGCTCGTCACCGTCGAGCGTCGTGAGATCCAGCGCGTGCCCGATCCGGACGGCACGCCGTGGATCATTGCCACCGGGCCGCTCACCTCCGACGCGCTCTCCGCCGACATCGTCCGCTTCGTGGGCGCGGAGCACCTCTCGTTCTACGACGCCATCAGCCCGATCGTGCTGTCAGAGTCGATTGATCAGTCGAAGGTGTTCAGGCAGAGCCGGTGGGATAGAAGCCTGCGCGAAGCCGGCAGCGGACAGCTGGCAGTTGGCAGCCAGCCAGCGTGCGGGACTGATGACGGGCAGGGCGACTATCTGAACTGCCCGATGGCGAAGGACGAGTACGACCGGTTCTACGATGCGCTGGTCGCCGCCGAGTCGGCAACGGTGCACGATTTCGACAAGGCCACCTTCTTCGAAGGCTGCCTGCCGATCGAGGTCATGGCGCATCGGGGCCGGGACACGCTGCGCTTCGGACCGATGAAGCCGGTGGGGCTCGTCGACCCGCGCACCGGGCGTCGTCCCTACGCCGTCGTGCAGCTGCGTCAGGACACGCTCGCGGGCGACCACTGGAGCCTTGTCGGCTTCCAGACGCAAATCAAGTGGAGCGATCAGTCGCGCGTGCTGCGGCTGATCCCGGGGCTCGAGTCCGCCGAGTTCGTACGCCTCGGCATGGTGCATCGCAACACCTACATCAACGGTCCGACCGTGCTGCGCGACACGTGGCAGACCCGCGCGCGCGCCGATCTCCTCTTCGCGGGCCAGGTGAGCGGCGTCGAGGGCTACGTGGAGTCGGCGGCCTCGGGCCTGATCGCGGGCCGCAACGCTGCCGCGCTCGCGCTCGGCGAGCCTCCGGCGTCACCGCCGCGGACGACGGCCATTGGCGCGCTTGCGTACTACGTCTCGCACGCCGAGGCGAAGCATTACCAGCCGTCCAACATCACGTTCGGAATCATGCCGCCGCTCGACGACACGGGGAGCGGCCGGCCGAAGAAGGGCGGCGAACGGCGCGAGGCGATGGCGGTGCGCGCACTGCTGGATCTCGAGCGGTGGCAGGCCGCGCGTGAGGGCGGCGCCGTCGGGGTCGCCGCGCCGGCGGGCGCTGGAATCTGAGATGGCGCGGCCCGCTTCCCGCACCAGGGGACCGCAGCGGCCGCCGCGCGACGAGGACCGCGGCGCGCTGCGCCAGGCCATCCGCGATTTCATCGACTACCTCCGGCTCAATCGCAACGCGTCCGCGCACACGGCGCGTGCCTACGAGGGCGACCTCGAGCAATTCGTGAACGCGATCGCGGCTTCCGAAGGCCGGCCGCGCCCGTCGCTGACGCCCGCCGACTTCTCCCCTGACAACGTCCGCATGTACCTGGGCGTGCTGTTTCACGACGGCGTGTCGCGCGCGAGCGCCGCGCGAAAGCTCGCGGCGATCCGCACGTTCGCGCGCTGGCTTCGCCGGGAAGGCCTCGTCGATCAGGACCCGGCCGCGCTCGCGGCGACGCCCAAGCGCGAGCAGACCCTGCCGGCGCACCTGTCCATCGAGGAGATGAACCGCCTGCTGGAGACGCCCGATCAGGCGGACCCGCTCGGGCGCCGTGACCAGGCCATTCTCGAGGTGTTCTACGCCTCGGGCCTGCGATTGAGCGAGCTGGTCGGCCTCGATCTCGACGATCTGAACCTCAATGGACGGATGGTGCGCGTGCTCGGCAAGGGGCGCAAGGAACGGCTCGTGCCAATCAATCAGAGCGCGGAGGATGCGATTCGCGCGTACCTCAAGGATCGCGAGCAGATCCTGCGCGCAGCCGCACGGGCGTTCGCTGAGGGACGCGGGGGGGGCCGGGCGGCGCGCTCCGCGCCTGCGCGTGCGGAGGGGCAGGGGGCGCGCTTTGCGCGGAAGGGAGAGCACCCGCTCTTCGTCAATTACCGCGGCGAACGGCTGGGCCCGCGCAGCATTCACCGGCTCGTGCGGAAGTACATGGCCATGTGCAGTGCGCGGTTCGGGATTTCGCCGCACGCGCTCAGGCACTCGTTCGCGACGCACCTGCTCGAGCGCGGCGCCGACTTGCGGGGGATTCAGGAGATGCTGGGCCACGCGCGGCTCAGCACGACGCAGCGCTACACGCACGTCGACAGCGCCCACCTTCTCGAGGTGTACCGACAGGCGCATCCGAGGGCCAAGAAGGGCGCGTAAGCCTTGCGAATCGCCTCACTCCTGGAGCGGAGCGCGGGCGTGCCGCTCCGCAGCGGCAACGACGTCGAGATCCTCGTCGATGCCGAGGGCAACTACCCGGCGTGGCTCGCCGCCATCAACGGTGCGCAGCGCTCGATTCACCTCGAGATGTACATCGTGCACAACGATGTCATCGGCAGGCGCTTTCGAGAGGCGCTGGTGGAGCGCGCGAAGGCCGGCATCGCCGTCCGCGTGCTGTACGACTGGTTCGGGTCGCTGCGCCCGTCGTCGTTTCGGTTCTGGGCCCCGCTCCGCGCCGCCGGCGGCGATGTGCGCGTCGTCAACGCCCCGAGCCTCGAAACGCTCGTCAGCCTGCCGAGCCGCGATCACAGGAAGCTGCTGGTCGTCGATGGCGGCGTGGCGTTCATCTCGGGGCTCTGCATCGGCGATGACTGGGTCGGCAACTTCGAGCGCGGAGTGCCGCCGTGGCGCGACACGGGCGTGCGGATTCGCGGTCCCGCGGTCGCGGACGCCGAAGAGGCCTTCGCCAGAGCCTGGGCGGCCTGGGGACCGGCGCTGCCCGATGATGTCGCGGGCGCCTGCGGTGACGTGAAGCCACAGGGCGAGGTGGACCTGCGCGTGATCCCGACGTCGCCCGACCGGCCGACACTCTATCGCCTGGAACTGGCGATGATCGGCGTCGCCGAACACCGCATCTGGCTGACCGACGCCTACTTCATGGGCACGAGCACTTACATCGAGTCCTTGTCGGCGGCGGCTGGAAGCGGTGTGGATGTACGGCTGCTGCTGCCCAACAACAGCGACGTCGCCTGGGTCGGCAACGCCTCGCGCACGTTGTACCGGCGCCTGCTCGAATCCGGCGTGCGCATCTTCGAGTGGAACGGCGCGATGATTCACGCGAAGACCGCCGTGGCCGACGGCCTGTTCGTTCGCATCGGATCGACCAACCTGAACGTGTCCAGCTGGATTGGCAATTGGGAACTGGACGTGGCCATCGAAGACGAGTCGATCGGCCGGCAGATGGAAGCCCTCTACGAGCGCGACCTCGCGAACTCCACCGAGGTCGTCATCACTGAACGGCAGACGGTGCGGTTGAGCCAATCCCCGGCCACCGGCGGGCCTATCCGCCGGGCTCGTGGCCGCCGACCGCTGTCTCGCAAGGTAGGTGGCAGCGCGAACCGCGTCATGAGGGACATGACGCTCGCCAGTTCGGTCCTCGGGTCGGCCGTTCGCGGTTATCGCGCCGTAGGACCTGCGGAGGCCGCAGCCCTCGGCTTCTTCGGCGCGGCGGCTCTTCTGCTGTCGGGCGTGGTGTTCTGGTGGCCGCGCGCGCTCGCGTGGCCGGCCGCCGTGCTGGGGATCCTGGCCGGGTTGTCGCTGCTCGTGCGCGCCTGGCGCGCGCATAAGCAGTAAGAAGCTGCCAGCCGTCAGCTGCCAGCTGTGAGCAGCTAGCTTAGCTGGCGATTGGCTCGACGTCGGCCGACTGCAGGCGCCGGCCGCGCGGGAACTCGATGCCCAGCGTCTTGATCTTGTAGTTCATGACGCGAGGGCTGATCGACAACAGCTCCGCGGCATCCTTCTGTACCCAGTTGGACATCTTCAGCGCCTCGATCAGGGCCGCCCGCTCGATGTCCTCGAGCGCGATCCCGGTCGGGGGAATCTTCACGGGCGTCTGCGCATCGCGGCCGGCCTGAGTGGTGGCGACCTCCCCAAGCCGGAGGTCGTCGGCCGTGATCTGATCGCTCTCGGTCAGCAGCATCGCGCGCTCGATCGAGTTCTCCAGCTCGCGAATGTTGCCGGGCCAGTTGTAGCGCATCAGCAGCTTGAGGGCCTCGCTGTCCAGTCCGTCCACCTTCTTCTTGAGCTCGCCCACGAACCGCCTGACGAAACAGAGCGCCAGCGCCTGAATGTCGTCTTTCCGCTCGCGCAGCGGCGGCATGTCGATCGAGACGACATTCAACCGGTAGTACAGGTCCTCACGGAACTGGCCGGCGGCGACCATGGTCGGCAGGTCACGGTTCGTCGCCGCGATCAGGCGGACGTCGACGCGCAGCGTGCGCGTGCCGCCCAGCCGCTCGAACTCGTGCTCCTGCAGCACGCGCAGGATCTTCGCCTGCGTGCTCGGGCTCATGTCGCCCACTTCGTCGAGGAAGAGGCTCCCGCCGTCGCTCTGCTCGAAGCGGCCGATGCGCTGCTTGTCGGCGCCGGTGAACGCGCCTTTCTCGTGGCCGAAGAGCTCCGATTCGAGCAGGTTCTCCTGCAGGGCGGCGCAGTTGACCTTCACGAAGTTGCGGTTGGCGCGCAGCGAATTGTGGTGGATGGCGCCCGCGATGAGCTCCTTGCCCGTGCCCGTCTCGCCGCGCACCAGCACGGTGGTGTTGCTCTTGGCGACTTTCTTCACCACGCTCAGCACGCGCTGCAGCGCGCCGCTGCTGCCGATGATGTGCTCGAAGTTGTAGATGTCTGACTGGGTGTGGCGGAGGTAGTCCAGCTCGTGCCGCATCCGCCGGAGCTCGAGGGCCTTGTCGATCTTGAGCTCCATCTCCTCGATTTCGAACGGCTTCTGCACGTAGTCGAAGGCGCCCACTTTCATGGCCTCGACCGCCGTGCTCACCGAGCCGAAGGCCGTCATCAGGATGACCGCCGTCGTCGGGTGCAGCGCCTTGGTCGTCTTCAGCACCTCGATGCCGTCGCTGCCGCCCATCTTGAGATCGCTCAGCACGACGTCGTAGTAGCTCTCGTGCAGCTTCTCGATGGCGGCGTTGCCGTTCGGCGCCTCGTCCACGTCGTGCCCGGCCTCGGTGAGCGCACGCACCAGTCCCCGGCGAAGCGCGTCGTGATCGTCGGCGATGAGAATACGACCCATGACAAACCCTCTGTCTGCGACGCCGCAGTGGCCGTCGCCCGTGTGCTTGGTGCCTGCCTACTGAAACCAGTCGTCGCCCGCGGCCGACACCGGCAGCGTAACGGTGAACCGTGTCCCCTGGCCGGCCGTGCTGGCCACATCGATCCGTCCGTCGTGCGCATCGATGATCTTGCGGACGATGGCCAGGCCGAGGCCCGAGCCCTGCGCCTTCGTCGTGAAGAACGCGTTGAAGACCCGGTCCTTCAGCTCCTCCGGGATCCCGGGCCCGTCGTCGGCGATCTCGACGATCAGCGTCGGCAGACCTCCCGGTCCTTCGCTCCGGTGCACGTGGTCCTCTTCCATGGTTCCGGCCCACGCGGAAATGCGCACCTGCCCCGTTCCTCCGAGCGCTTCGAACGCGTTGATCACCAGGTTGGTGAACACCTGGCACAACTGGTGTTCGTCGCCCTGGATGAGCGGCAGATCCTCCGGGACCGCCAGCGTCACGCCCACCTCGCCGCGCTTCGCCTTGCTCTCGGCCATCGACACGGCGGTGTGGAGCACGGGCGCAATGGCCGTGCGCCCCCGTTCGAGCCGCACCGGCCGGACGTAGTCGAGCATCTCCACCACGGTGGAGTTGGCCATCTTGGCCTCGTTGATGATGTCCGCGATGATCGACTGCGCGTCGGGCGATTCGCTCACCTTGCGGCGCAGCAGACCGGCCATCACCTCAATTCCCGCCAGCGGGTTCTTCAGCTCGTGCGCCATGGCCGCGGCCATCTCGCCGAGCGCCGCCAGGCGATCGCGCAGCCGCTCGCGTTCCTCGAGCTGCTCGACCCTGGTCAGGTCCTTGAAGAACAGCGCCGCGCCCGAGACCTCCCCGGCCTCGTCGCGGATGAGCGACAACGTGTAGCCGATCACCTTTCCCGTGGACTTCAGCCGCAGCTCTACGCGATTGGGCAGGTGATTCAGCTCGAATGCGCCCGCGATCACCCGGACGACGTCGGGGTGGACGCGCAGCACGTCGGCGTACTGCCGGCCGATGTCATCCGGCGAAGGCGACATCCCGAAAATCCGGTACGCCTCGTCGTTCATCACGGCGATGACACCTTCGCGCGTCACGGCGAGCACGCCGTTCCGCATGCTCGCGACCATGTCGCGAAAGAAGCGGTCTCCGACCGTGGCCACCTGCGCGCGGGCGGAGGTTTCCCCTGAAGGACGATCGCTCCGAGCAGGAGACGGCATCAGCGAGTCGTTTCGCCCTGGCTTGTCCAGAAAATGCCCGGGCGTGGCAACGTCTTAGGCACGGTGACCCGAGCGGCAAGGCCCATGCCCTTCGGCTCGTGCACGAAAGGGCGTGGAAATTCGCTTAAAATTGTAACCGGCGGTTGGGGAAGTGACGGGAATTGTGAGCCGCCGATTACAGAAGTGACACGAAATTACAGAATCGTGCCCGGAACCCGGCTTGCGCGATGTGTCGGTCACTCGTCATCGCCTCCGCGCCGTTCCGCCAGTCCGGCCAGCATTTCCCACTGGTGCATCAGCTCACCCACCTCCCACATGAGCGTCTGGTGGCGCGAAACCGCCTGCTGCGCGGCGTCGCGATCGTCGTAGAAGCCTGGCGCGGACATCCGGCTTTCGAGGGTCCGAATCGACTCCTCGTGCGCGGCAATGCGGGTCTCGAGGTCGGCCACCCGCGCCTGGCGCTGCTTTTTCTCCCGATCGAGCTTCCGCTGTTCGGCCTGCTCGCGCTTCCGCTGCTCGTGGTCCACTTTCGCGGCGGCCCTGGGCCCCTTCTCCTGAGCCTGGCGGTGAGCGGTCTTCGCAACCCGCGGTTCCGCCGCCGGCCGCAACACGGTTCTCCCGGGCTCGGGCGCCGGTGCACTTTCGTGCAAATGCTCCTTCCGCCAGAGGAACTCCGGGTACGTGCCGGGGAACGACTCGGCCCGGCCTCCGCCGATCTCGATGATCCGCGTCGCGAGGCGCTCGACGAAGTATCGGTCGTGCGACACGAAGATCAGCGTGCCTCCGTAGTCCACCAGCGCGTCCAGCAGCACGTCCTTCGAGTCGAGATCCAGGTGGTTCGTCGGCTCGTCCAGCAGCAGCAGGTTCGACGGGCGCAGCAACATGCGTGCGACGGCCAGGCGCGTGCGCTCGCCGCCCGAGAGCACGCCGCACTTCTTGTAGATGTCGTCGCCCGAGAAGAGGAACCCGCCGAGGATGGTCCGGATGGCGGGGACCATGTGCATCGGCGAGCCGGAGACGAGCGTCTCGTAGACCGTCTTCACCGGATCGAGCCGCGTGGCCTCGTCCTGCGCGAAGTACTCGGCGACCACCTGGTGGCCCGGATGCCGCTCGCCGCGATCCGGCGATTCCGACGCCGACAGCATGCGCATCAGCGTGGACTTGCCCGTGCCGTTCGGGCCGACCAGCGCAATGCGATCGCCGCGCTCGATGTGAAGCGAGAGATCCTCGAAGACGACGAGCGGCCCGTACGCTTTCCGCACGTGCTTCAACTCGAGCACGGTGCGCCCGCCCTTCGGCGCCGCAGGAAAGGTGAAGTGTACTTTCTTGCGCTCGGGTGGCACCTCGATCGGCACCACCTTTTCGAGCATCTTGATGCGGCTCTGGACCTGCGCGGCCTTCGTGGCCTGATACCGGAAGCGATCGACGAACAGTTTCACGCGCGCCACTTCCTCGTCCTGCTCGCGCTTGGCCGCGCGCAGCCGCTCGATGCGCGCGTCGCGCTCGACGAGATAGTCGCTGTAGTTGCCGTGGTAGTCGGTCAGCGTGCGCAGGTTCAGATCGGCGATGCGCGTGACGACCGAGTCGAGGAAGAAGCGATCGTGGCTCACGAGCATCACCGCGTGCGGATACTCGCGCAGGTAGCTCTCGAGCCAGTTGCGGGCCTCGAGGTCGAGGTGGTTGGTCGGCTCGTCCAGCAGCAGCAGGCCGGGCCGGCCCAGCAACAGCTTGGCGAGCGCGATGCGCATCTGCCAGCCGCCGGAGAACGTGTCGGCCGGCCGATCGAAATCCGCGCGCGAGAACCCGAGGCCGGTGAGCACCGTCGCCACCTGCAGGTCGATGCTGTAGCCCTCGGCGAGGCGGAAGCGATCGCTCAACTCGCTGTACCGATCGAGCATCTGCGCCTGGTCGTCCTCGGTCGCCTCCGGCGCTCCCATGCGCTCCTCGAGCGAGTGCATCTCCTCCTTCATCGCCAGCAGCGGCGCGAAGGCCAGCGAGGCTTCCCCGAACACGGTACGCCCCTGGTGCTCCAGGCCGTCCTGCGGGAGATACCCGATTGTGAGGCCCGCCGGCTTGATGATGTCGCCGGCGTCCGGCTCGTCGATGCCCGCCAGCATCCTGAGCAGCGTCGTCTTGCCGGCGCCGTTCGGCCCGCAGAGGCCCACGCGCTCGCGGTCGTCGACCTGCCAGGTGACCGCGCCGAAGAGGACGCGATCGCCGAACGACTTGGTGAGGCCGGAGAGCTGGATCATGTGCGGCTGGCGTTGGGCGGCGCCGTGTGCGGGAGCGCACACCGCCCATGTGCGCGAGCGCGGGCGCCCACGCAAAACCTCGAATTGTACCATGTGCCGCCGGCCGTTCGTGGCGCCACCGGCCGCTCGACCTTCAAGTTGTCAGTTCGTGTCCTATCGACCGTGTCTTTCCTGGCCTTGTGGCGCGGTTGGGGCAGGCCTAGCATCGGAAGACCCCATGCGCCGCACCCTGCCTGCCGGTGTTGCCGCGTTCCTGCTCGCTGCCTGCGGCATCGCATCCGCGGCGCCGGGGCAGTCCGCCGGGGCGACCTTCACCGTGTCGGTCGAAGTGATCCGCCCGTGCACCGTGCGGACCGGGGGCGGGGGCTCGATCGACTGCCACGGCCAGACGCCGAGCACCATGCGCCTGACGACGACGCCCGCGCCCGGTGCGCTGACGACGACGTCGCCGCAGTCGTCGTCCGAGACCGAGGTCCTCACGATTCTGTTTTAGCGCGGCCCTTCAGGGCCGCTACTTCAAGTCCAGAAGCACCACGTGCGACGGATTGCCTACCGGCACGTACTGCCCGGTGAAGGCGAGCCCGCCCGTCGCGCGATCGACGCGGAACACGGTGACGTTGTCTGCACGCTGGTTGCAGCAGTAGAGGAAGCTGCCCGTCGGATCGACGGCGAAGCTCCGGGGGTAGTTCCCGCGTGTCCACTCGTCGGCGACGAAGGTCAGCGTGCCGTCCTGACCGATGGCGAAGATCCCGATGCTGTCGTGGAGCCGGTTGCCGGCGTACACGAACCGCCCATCGGCCGACACGAGGACCTCCGAGCAGAAGTTGCTGCCAGCAAAACCGGGCGGCAGCGACGAGATCGTCTGACGCGCCGCCAGGCGGCCCGAGGCGCCGTCGTAGTCGAACAGCACGAGCGTCGACCCCTCTTCCTGGATTGAGTAGAACCAGCGACCGTTCGGGTGGAACGAGAAATGCCGCGGACCATCGCCTGGCGGAAGCGCGACGGAAGGCGGATCGTTCGGCGTGAGCACGCCGCGCTGCGCGTCGAATTTCCAGACGTCGATCCGATCCAGCCCCAGATCGGTGTGGATGACGAACCGGCCGGACGGATCGGCCTGGATCATGTGGGCGTGCGTGTGATCGTGCCCGCTGAAAGCGAAGCTGCCCGGCGGCGCGTGCGGCGCGCGTGCCGGTCCCACGGTGCCCGCATCCGCCTTTACATCCGACGCCTCGGCGAGCCGGCCGTCGTCGGCGATCGGGAGCACGGCCACGGAACCCCCGTGATAGTTCGCGACGAGCAGGTGGCGCCCGCCGGGATGCACACTGATGTAGGTCGGCCCGGCTCCACCGGAGCGGACGGTGTTGAGCAGCTCCAGTCGTCCATCAGGCCTGTTGATCCCGAACGCGCTCACCGTCCCCTGCTTGTCGTCGCCGGCGCGATCGGTCTCGTTGCTCGAGTACAGCCTGGTGCCGGCGGCATTGATCGCGAGGCAGCCGGGGCTGGTGCCCATCTCGGTGACGCCCGCCGGCGTCAGCGCCCCGGTCGTGCGATCGACGGTGAAGTGATGAATGCCCCGGCCGTTGCCTGGCGGCAGGTCCACCTGCGTCGGCAGCGTGTCACGCAGGGGCGAGCTGAACGTCCCGACGTAGGCCATCAGCGGGCCGCCAGCGATTCTCGAGTTCGTTTGGGCCATGAGATTCGTCAGCGGTGAAAGTCCCGCAAGTGTAGCGGAAGTCTGCAGGAACGAACGGCGGGACGTCTGCGGCATGGGGGCTATTGTGGCGCACAGTGACTGATGAGCAGAACTAAAGTTCTGCTCCACTGGTGTCACTGCACCGCAGCACCTGGGCACCAGTGGCACAGGACTTCAGTCCTGTGCGTCAGAAATTGACGGTCGCGATGACGGTATCCGAGTACGAGCCGACGCTCACGTCCTGCAGTGCCGGGACGCGGCCGTAGACCGTCAGGTTGACGTCCGTGCCATTCGGCGGGTTCTTGATCGTGTACTGCCCGGTTGTGCCCGATCCATCTCCCCACACCGTCGCGAACGCCGCGTCCAGGTACAGGTTGTACGTGAGGTTCTCCGTGCTCTTCTTCATGGTGCGGTTCGCGAACGATCCGCTGGATCCGGTCGAGATGCTGACGGCGATGTTGTGATCCCCCGCGCCGCACCGATAGGTGATCGTGCCGTTGGCCGGCGTGGCGGAGGTGTCGAAGACGTTGTACGAGCCGAAGTTGACTGCCGTCGTCGAAATCGTGCACGCCGCCTCCGCACGGCCAGAGAAGGCCAGGAGCGACAGGGCCGCGACGATCAGCGCGTGTCTCACCGCGTGGCTCCGCGCACATCCGAGCACGTCGTGACGCCGGTGCGAATCACCGGATCCGCCGACGAGGGAACGTGCAGCGTGACGACGCAGGCGAGACCATCGCCGGACAGCTCGGCGCGGTGATCTCCCGGGACCACGCCCTCGACGTAGAACGCGCCGTCGCTTCCCAGCGCGGTGGTCAACGGGCCCGATGGCGTGGCGATGCTGAGCGCCCAGTTCGACGGCGTGATCACCGTCCGGTCACGCAGCACGACGAAGCGGCCCGCCACGCGCCAGGGCCGCGGCGCCGGGAACAGCGCGATGGCGCCGCCGCGATACGGCGGCGCCAGCAGCATGGCGTCACGCGGAACGTCGCGATCCATCGGCACGTCCGCATCATCGATCGAAACACGGTTCGCGTAGTAGGAGAGCAGGTTCGGTACGACCAGGTTGCCGTGCCGGTCGGTTCGTCCGACTTCCTGGTTGCTCACGTAGGTCCGCACGCCTCGAACGTCGGGTACCTGCACGAGCGCAAAGCCATTCTCCACCGGGCGCGTGAAGTGGGCGCCGCCGCCAATGAACACCAGCGCGCCGCTGGCATCCGCCATCGTCGACGGCTGGCCGTCGAACACGGTCTGGCGAATCGCGTACTTGCCGTACTGGGTCTGCGCGCGGAGTTCCGCGTCGAGGCCCGGCGTCCCCGCGGTCCCGGTCGTCCCCGTTGTCCCCTGCACGTGATAGCCGATCCCGGTGCCCACCGGCAGCGTGCGCTGCAGGTCGACCGACTGCCGTGAGATCCCGCCGTCGCGTTCGGCCGACACGTTGACCATGTCGCGCGGCCCGACGTTCACCGCCAGCCCCGCAAAGCCTCCCGTGAACCAGTGATGGTCGGTCAGCGAGCGGTTGCCGCTCACGAACACGCTGAAATGCCGGTTGATCGTGACCGACGTGGTGACGGCCCCGCGCTTCATGGCGGGGTAGGTCCCGTAGTAGTCGAGAGCCTGCCACGAGGCGCCGACGGTTGCGCGCGAGCCGACCCGGCTCGTCACCGACGCGGCCACGTCGCGGCGAGGCGCCGAGATCGCGTACTTCGTGGACAACGTGCTGTAGTCCGCACTGTAGTTCCGGGTGGCCATCAGGACGCCGATCGCTCGTGACGTGTATTCGTAGGCCAGCGACGTCGCGTAGCCCGTCCCCGCGCTCGTCCGGCTGATGCCGGCAATGCCCTCGACATCGCCTGCACGGCCCAGTCGCACCGTTGCCATCGGGCCGCCGCTCACGAGATCGGACGAGCCCTCCATACGCCCGCCGATCGTGAAGGCGTCGGTGAGGCCAATCCGGTGGAGTCCCAGGAACGCCGGCGAGCCGTACGACCAGCTGGAGTCGAACTGGTTGAGGCGCTCGGCGCCGGCCGAGTACGAGAACTGCTGCACGCCTCGTCCCAGCACGCCCTGACTGATGTAGTAGGCCGAGCTGAAGTCCTGCTCGCTGCCGAAGGCGTCGCGCACGACGACGCGCGTATCCCCGGCACCGACTGGGAGTGGCAGGTGATCGAGTGAATAGACGCCCGGCGGCAGCTGCTCGACGCGCACGAGCTGGTTGTTGACGTACACCTCCACCCGCGACGGCGTCATCACGGCGCCGCTCAGGTTGATGGTCGGAAAGCGTACGAAGTACGGGTCGAGCGAGAAGTCGCGGGAGGCGGTGACGCCGCCAAGCTGCACCGTGCCGCCAAGCGCGCCCGACGTCGCAATCGCATCGCCCGCAACGTAGCGATTCATCCGGCGCGGGTCGTCGAAGGTGATCGCCGTCAGTCCCCGCCGGAAGGCGCCCGTCGAATCGGCAAAACCGGTGGAGGTGAAGAGCGCCGCGCCCGCCGAGAGCCCGCCCTCGAAGCTGACCGAACTGGTGCCGGCACTCATCACGCTGGTGCCGTAGTTCAGGAACGCGCTGGTCGCGTGCCGGTACTCGATGCCGTCGGGACGCCGCGACGAGAGATCGACCCGGGTGCCGGCCATCAGCGACGCCTGCACGGTCAGCCTGAGCGTGAGCGAGATCTCGTCGAGCTCGTAGGTGACGCCGGGTGCGAGCGATGCCAGCCCGACGAGCGTGCGGCCATTCCACTGGCGCTCGTCGCCGTGGACCTTGCTGACGCCCCCCTCGCGGAGAATCGACTCGTCCATCCACACCTGGCCATCTTCGATGACCACGAACGCCTGGCCCTGCGGAACTTTGTTGATCGACACGTCCAGCATCGCAGGCTGCTGCTCGGCATACGCCGGCGCGCCCGTCAGGTGGAACGCGAGAGCGATCAGGAATGCGATCGCGAAGAGGGCCCGCCCGGCCCGCCCGTTACCCATGACATCAGCGGGAGCACGCGCCCCCTGGTGTTTCCAGGCGCTGCTTCAGCGTGGTTTCTCCGACCGCGACGTCGATCTGGAGCGTGCGGATGTTCGCGCACGTGGAGCCGTCCAGCGGCATCTCGTAGCGACGGCTCGTGCCGGCGAGGATGTACCAGCCGTCGGTGGTCTTGTCGGTCACCACGGTGCCTGCGGCCGACAAGGCCTGGACGTGAATGCGATCCGGGACGAAGTGCGTGTTGCCGATGTTGTCGATCTGGAAATGCAGGGTCGCCTGGCTCAGACCAACGTCGCTCAGACCGGCGCGCGCCGACGGAGCGAGCGCCCGCAGAAATACGGGAATCCCGACGCGGGTCAGAACCTTCACGCCCGTCTCGCCCGCGGCGCCTGCCGCCGGCGGCAGCTCCTCCATGAACACGCGGTAGGTCCGCTCCACCTGGGCAGGCGCCGACGTCACCGCGATGCGGAGGCGGCGCTCCTCGCCCGGCGCGATCGTCACCAGCGCCGGAAACACCACCACGTCGTCGGTGGCGTCCAGCTTCATCTGACCGTCGAGTGTCTGGGTCCAAACGTGAGTCTTCACCTGGATGCGGATCGGCAGTTGCCCATCGTTGCGCAGGCTGACCACGGCGCTGGGAACGCGAGCCGACAGCTCTACCCGCGTGGGGTTCACGGTGAACTGGCTTGCGCCGGCTGGCGATGCCGCCAGCAGCAGCCCCAGGGGAAGCCCCCACGCGAAGGTACGGAAAAATCCAGTCATCTCAGCACGGGCTGACAAGTCCACTCGCTTATCGTCGGCTGGGGGGAGTGCCTGTAGTCTGGCCAGGGAACGACTTCCGCCCAGCGGCGGCGAAGGTCCGGCCCCCGTGCAGGGCAACGACCCTGCACGAGGAACCCTGTGGCGCGGGACTTCAGTCCTGCGATGCAGAGCAGAACTGACGTTCTGCTCCACAGCGTGACGCGCTAGAACGTGATCGTCGCGACGACGGTGTCGCTGTAGCTGCCGACCGGAACGTCCTGGCCTGCGGCCACGCGGCCGTAGAGCGTGAGCCCGGTGGATGCCTTCGAGGCCGCCGTGTAGGACACCGTGTTGCTGGCGTTCCACACCGTCGTGCGACCCGCGTCGTTGTACATCTCGTAGGCCAGGAAGTTGGCGCCGGTCTTCATCCGGCGCGCGCCGCCGCTGAAATTCAAGCCGTTGTCGAGGCTGACCACGCCGGTCGAGCCCTTGGTGCAGGCCACCGTGATCGTGCTGGCCACATCCAGATCGGCGGAGGCGTTCGTCACGACCGGGTCATACGGACCGAACGCCAGCGCACCGGCCGCGATCGTGCAGTTGGCGGTCACCGACGCCGACACCGTGAAGCTCGACGTCTGCTGCGCGGCCTCCAGGTTCGACTGTGAATACACCGCGATCCCCGCCACCAGGGCCGCGACTCCCGCGCCGGCGACCAGCCGGCTCAATCCCGTCTTCATGACCTGAATCTCCTCAATGAGGTGTTCTCCGCATCTCGCGGAGGCACGCACGGCACTTGTGTCGCCCCGGCCACCGCGCCGTGCGTGCGGAGGCCGTGGTCCGTTTGCTTCTGCCTACCGTCGGGGCCGCCCCCGGCGCCTCACCAGCCAGTCATCGAGATCGCTGACCTTGAAACGCCACTGGCCGCCCACTCGCGCGGCCGGCAAGGCGGCGATCCTGACGAGCCGATACAACGTGGCGGGCGTGACCTTCAGCGCAGCGGTCACTTCCCGGGTCGTGAGCCATCGCTCAGGGGGCGCCCCGACGCGATGGTCCTGGCTCGTTGCCATAGTGCGTTGGTCGGCTGGCGACGTTTAGTGCGACTGTTTATGACAATTTAGGACAACGTTTCATGTCCAACTTGTCTGCCACTGCACAGTGTGGCGTGCCACCAGACGACACAACCGGAAGGGCTGCAGGGTTTGTGCCCACTGACTTACAATCCCGGCACCCCGTGACGGCGGTTCCTCTCGCTGCCCCCGCGATTGCGGCTCGAGCCCTCGGCCTGGTGCTCCGATCACCCTGGTCGGCGGGCCTGATGGCGGCCCTCCACTCGCTCGCGCTCGAGGGCACGGGCGCCACCGTGTCGGCGCTCCTGCTGCCGACACCTCACGCGGATGGCGGCTACCGTGTCGCCTCGGCGTCTGGACTGGCGGAGGTCCCGCTGGACGTATTGACGGCCTCGGTCGAGGGTCTCGCCGAGCAGCTGGGGACACAGTCCGTCGTGATGGCTCCCCTCTTCGGATCGGACGCGCCCCGGCCGCCTGGCCTGCTGGTCTTCGGGTTCGATGGCGTGCCGCCTGACCGCTCGGCCATCGACGTGCTGGCCGACGCCTTCGCGCTGGCCCTTGAACGTGGGCGCCGGCAACGGGAGTCCGATCTGGAACGCGACCTGCGCGAGGCGCTGCTCGTGTTCGCGCGCGGCAGCGAATCGCCGGCCGCAATCGCTACGTCCCTCGCCATCTTCTGCCGCAGCGTGATGTGGCTTCTCGACGCCGATGCCGCCCAGGTGTGGCAGCACGATCGCCGGACGCGCGAGCTGGCGCTCGTTGCCAATTCAGACGGCGCCAGGCTCGGCGAACGCATCCCGACATCCGACGAGGAGCACCCCGCTGTCCGCGGGCTTCGACAGCCGCATGCGGCGGCGCTCTTCGAATCAGGCCAACCGGACGCCGCCAGTACCGTGACCCTGACCGTGCCGCTCAAGGGCCGACGCCGCGCGCTCGGCACGCTGGTGTTGACCGGTGTGCGCCCGGACTCTGGCGGCGAAGCGGACTTGCTCGCCCGCGCCGCGCAGGTCGGCCGCGGTCTCTCGGCGTCGCTCGAGAACGTCCAGCTGCTCGACGATGTGCTGCGGTCGGCGGAGCGGCTGGCCCACACCAAAAAGGTGCTGGCGCTGGGACAGTTCGTGGCCGGCGTGGCGCACGAGCTCAACAACCCGCTGCAGGGTGTGCTCGGGCATCTCGAGCTGATGCGCGCGTCACCGTCGCTGCCGCCGTCGCTCAAGCGCGATCTCGGGCTCGTCTACCGCGAGGCCGATCGTGCCGCGCGCATCGTCCGCAACCTGCTCGTGTTTGCGGGGTCGGGACGCCTGCGAACGCGATCGATGAACCTGAACCTGCTGGCGGGCCGGGTGCTGCGCCTGCGGGCGCGTGCGCTCGATCGCGCGCGCATTGACGTCGTCCGCGAGCTCGATGCGTCGCTGCCACTCGTGAAGGCCGACGGGCTGCTGCTGCAGCAGGCGGTGCTGAACGTCGTCCTGAATGCGGAGCAGGCGATGGACGGGCAACCGGGGCGGCTGGTCGTCCGCACCCGGTTCGACCGGGGCCGCCACGCGGCACGGCTGGTGGTCGAGGACTCGGGGCCCGGCCTGTGCGAGGACGTTCGCTCGCGGCTCTTCGAGCCGTTCTTCTCCACGAAGGAAGTCGGAAAGGGGACGGGGCTTGGCCTGGCGATCGCATTCGGCATCCTGCAGGCGCATGGCGGCTCCATCGAGGCCGACAATCATCCGGACGGCGGAGCGAGGTTCATCCTGACGCTTCCGATTGTGAAATGACCGACGATACGTTTCTCACGACCGAGGAAGTGATCGACTACCTGCAGGTCAACCTGCGGACCGTCTACCGGCTGATCAAGGCGGGGAAGATCCCTGCCGTGCGCGTCGGACGGCAGTGGCGCTTCCGGAAGGGCGATCTCGACGCCTGGCTCGAGACGGAGCGGCGAGGTGTCCGGCTGTCTCCGGCCCTCCCTCAAAGCGCGTCGCGCACGGAGGCGCCTCGCGTGCTCGTCGCCGACGACGAGGAGAGCATCCGAGAACTGCTCGCGCGGACGCTTGCGCTGGCGGAGTACGACGTCGAAACCGTCGGCGATGCGCGCGCCGCGCTCGATCGGCTGCGCATGGCGGACTACGACCTGCTCATCGCGGACCTGCGCATGCCCGGCATGGACGGGTTGCTGCTCGTTCGCGAAGCGCGCCGCATGCATCCGACGCTCTCCGTCATCATCATCACGGGCTACTCCACCGAAGCGAGCGCGATCGAGGCCGTCAACCTGGGCGTCGTCGGCTATCTCGTCAAGCCGTTCCGTGTGCCCCAGGTGCTGTCCGCGGTTGCGCGGGCGCTGGGAGATCGCCAATGAACCTGACGCACGTCTCCCGGGCCGCGCTCGCCGCTCTGCTCAGCCTTGCGCCACTCGCGGCGGCCCAACAGCCCGTCACTTCGCCAGCGGATGTGGTCCTGCTGCGTCCTGCCCGTGTCTTCGACGGCGACGCCATGCACGAGGGCTGGGTCGTGCGCGTTCGGGGCGATCGCATCGAGCAGGTCGGCCCGGCCGCCAGCGTCGACGCCTCCGGCGCAACCGCGCGCGATCTGCCCGGCCTGACGCTGCTCCCCGGTCTCATCGAAGGGCACTCGCACGTCCTGCTGCATCCGTACAACGAGACCGTCTGGAACGACCAGGTGCTGAAGGAGCCGCTCGGCCTGCGCACGGCGCGCGCGACGATGCACCTGCGCGCGACGCTGATGGCTGGTTTCACGACGATCAGGGATCTCGGCACGGAGGGCGCGGGCTACGCGGACGTCGAGCTGAAGCAAGCCATCGAGCAGGGCATCATTCCGGGGCCTCGCATGCTGGTCTCGACCCGCGCGATTGTCGCGACGGGCAGCTACGGGCCGAAGGGCTACTCGCTCGAGTGGAAGGTCCCGCAGGGCGCCGAGGAAGCCGATCACGACTCCATCGTCCGCATCGTCCGCGATCAGATCGGTCACGGCGCCGACTGGGTGAAGGTCTACGCGGACTATCGCTGGGGGCCGAACGGCGAAATCATGCCGACCTTCTCGCTGGAGGAGCTGAAGGCCGCCGTCGAGACCGCGCGGAGCAGCGGCCGGCCCGTTGCAGCGCACGCGATGGCGCCCGAGGGCATGCGGCGCGCGACACTTGCAGGCGTCGAAACGATCGAGCACGGCGACGAAGGCACGCCGGAGGTGTTCAAGCTGATGGCCGAGCATCACGTGGCGCTCTGTCCCACGCTTGCGGCCGGCGACGCCAACCTCCAGTACGCGGGCTGGAAGAAGGGCGCCGATCCGGAACCAGCGTCGATCACGCGCACGAAGGCCGCGTTCAAGGCGGCGCTCGCCGCTGGCGTCACGATCCTCAGCGGCAGCGACGTGGGCGTGTTCACGCACGGCGACAACGCGCGCGAGCTGCGGTTGATGGTGGACTACGGCATGGCCCCGATCGATGCGCTTCGCAGCGCGACCTCAGTGGGCGCGCGCGTGCTGCACGTCGACAATCAGCTCGGGCGCCTGGCCGCCGGGCTGCTCGCGGACCTCATCGCCGTCGACGGCGATCCCACGCGCGATATCAGCGCCCTCAGTCACGTGCGGTTCGTGATGAAGGGTGGGCGGGTGGTAGTTCCTGAAGGTCCATAGGTCCAGGGTCCATGGGTCCATGGGTGTATTGTCGCCACATGGCCTCCCCCGACGCTGTGATCCGTCGCGCAGTTGCATCCGATCTGGCCGCTCTCGGCCGCCTTGGCGCTGCCCTGATGCGGCAGCACCACACCTACGATCCGCAGCGCTTCATGGCGCCGGGCGACCGCCCAGAGGACGGCTATGCCTGGTTCCTCGGCACGCAGCTCGAACACGAGGATGTGGCGATCTTCGTGGCGGAGCAGGATGGCGCGGTGATCGGCTACGTGTATGCCGGCCTCGAGCCGCAGTCGTGGAAGGAGCTGCGCGATGCCTGCGGCTACGTCCACGACATCGTGGTGGAGACCGGCGGGCGGCGGCACGGGGCTGGCACGGCCCTGATGCAAGCGGCGCTTGCCTGGCTGCGTCAGCGGAAGGCGCCACGAGTGGTGCTGTGGACCTCGCCGCACAACGAAAACGCGCAGCGGTTGTTCGACCACCTCGGGTTCCGCCGGACGATGATCGAGATGACTCGCGAGCTCGAAGACGGACAATAATGTTCCGTCATGTGGATCGTCCGGATCGCACTCAATCGCCCCTACACCTTCGTGGTGCTGGCGCTGGTGCTGCTGATCCTGGGGCCGATCTCGATTGCCCGCACGCCTACCGACATCCTTCCTGAAATCAGCATCCCGGTCATTTCCGTCGTCTGGAACTACAACGGCCTGTCCGCCGAGGAGATGTCGACGCGGATCGTCTTCAACGTGGAGCGCTCGCTCACGACACTGGTCAACGACATCGAGCATGTCGAATCGCAGTCGCTGAACGGCATCGGCATCATCAAGGTGTTCTTCCATCCGAGCGCCAATGTCGAGATGGCGCTCGCCCAGGTGACCGCCAGCGTGCAGACGCTGCTGAGGCAGCTCCCGCCGGGCATCAACCCGCCGCTCGTCATCAGCTACAACGCGTCGAGCGTGCCGATCCTGCAGCTCGGGCTGTCGGGCGAGTCCTTGTCCGAGCAGCAGCTGTTCGACCTCGGGTTCAATTTCATCCGCACACAGCTTGCGACGGTCCAGGGAGCATCGATCCCCCTGCCTTACGGCGGGCGCCAGCGACAGGTACAGGTGGACCTCGACCTGATGGCGCTCCAGGCGAAGGGGCTCACGCCGGGCGACGTGGTCGCTGCGATCAGCGCACAGAATCTGATTCTGCCCGCGGGGACGTCGAAGATCGGCTCGCGCGAGTACGACGTGGACATCAACGCGGGCGCGCGAACGGTGGACGAGCTGAACGGCCTGCCCATTCGCGTCGTGGGCGGCGCGCCCATCTACATTCGGGACGTCGCGCACGTCCGCGACGGCGCGCCGCCACAGACCAACATCGCGCGGGTCGACGGCCGGCGCTCGGCGCTGCTGACGATCCAGAAGACCGGGAGCGCCTCGACGCTCGACATCATCGATCGCGTCAAGGCGACGTTGCCGCGTATTCAGGCCTCGCTGACGCAGGACCTGAGAGTGCGACTGCTGGCCGATCAATCGATCTTCGTCCGCGCCGCCATCAACGGCGTCATTCACGAGGCCGCGCTGGCGGCGGGTCTCACCGCGCTCATGATCCTGCTGTTCCTGGGCAGCTGGCGCAGCACGCTCATCATCTCGACCTCGATCCCGCTGTCGATCCTCGCCTCCCTCATCGTGCTTGGCGCACTCGGCGAGACGATCAACATCATGACTCTCGGCGGCCTGGCGCTGGCCGTCGGCGTACTCGTGGACGACGCCACGGTGGCGATCGAGAACATCAGCGCCAACATCGAGCAGGGGAAGGGTCTCGAGGCGGCAATCCTGGACGGATCGGCGCAGATCGCGGTGCCGGCCTTCGTATCGACGATCTGCATCTGCATCGTGTTCGTGCCGCTCTTCTTTCTGACCGGGGTTGCCAAATACCTGTTCGTTCCGCTCGGAGAGTCGGTGGTTTTCGCGATGCTCGCCTCGTACGTGCTGTCACGCACGCTCGTGCCGACGATGGCGAAGTACCTGCTGCGGGGACATGAAGCGGACGCCCTCGGTCACACCTGGCAGCTGGGGGGGAACCCGCTCGCGCGGCTCCAGCGCGCCTTCGAGCTCGGCGTGAACCGCGTCCGCGTCGCCTACCGCAGGCTTCTCGAAGCCGTCATTCCGCACCGAGGCTGGTTCGTGGCCGCCGTGCTGCTGTTCTGCGGCGCGTCGCTCAGCCTCGCGCCCTGGGTGGGCGCCGACTTCTTCCCGGCGGTGGACAGCGGCCAGTTCCGCCTGCACCTGCGCGCACCGACGGGCACGCGCATCGAGGAGACGGCCGCTCTCTGCGATCGCGTGGAAGCCGTGATCCGCGAGCGTATACCGCGCGCGCATCTCGGCACGATCATCGACAACATCGGCCTGCCGTACAGCGGCATCAACCTCACGTACAGCACGTCGGCGCCCATTGGCACCGGCGATGCGGACATCCTCGTCGGCCTCGAGGGCGACCACGAGCCGACCTCGAACTACGTCCGCGATCTCAGGCGCGAGCTCGTGGACCGCTTCCCCGGCGTCACCTTCGCGTTCCTGCCCGCCGACATCGTCAGCCAGATCCTGAACTTCGGTCTGCCGGCGCCGATCGACGTGCAGATTCTGGGCAACAACCGGGAAGCCAACCGGAAGCTCGCCGCGGGTCTGCTGACACGAATCAACCGGATCCCCGGCATCGTCGACCTGCACCTTCATCAGCCGATGAATCAACCGAAGCTGCACATCACCGTCGACCGGACGCGCGCAGCCTACCTGGGCCTCACGCAGCGCGACGTGGCGAACAACCTGCTGGTCTCGCTGAGCGGCAGCCAGCAGACGGCGCCGACCTTCTGGCTGAACCCGACGACCGGCGTCAGTTACTTCATCGCAACCTCGACGCCGCAGTACCGCATGGAGTCGCTCGGGGACCTCGCGGGGATTCCGCTTCCCGGCGACAAGCCGCAGATCCTGGGCGCACTCGCATCCTTCGAGCGCGGTTCGGGCCTCGCCGTCGTGTCGCACTACGACGTTCAGCCGGCGATCGACCTGTTCGGCTCGGTGCAGGGACGCGACCTCGGTGGCGTGTCGCGCGACCTGAATCGCATCATCCGCGAGGTCGAGCCGTCGCTGCCGCGCGGCACGCGCCTGATGGTCCGCGGCGAAATCGCGACGATGACCTCGTCGTTCGCGGGACTGCTGGCGGGACTGCTGCTGGCCGTCGTGCTGGTCTACCTGTTGATCGTCGTGAATTTCCAATCCTGGACTGATCCGTTCATCATCATCTCCGCGCTTCCGGCGGCGCTGGCGGGGATCGTCTGGATGCTCTTTGCCACGGGGACGACGCTGAGTGTGCCGGCGCTGACGGGCGCCATCATGTGCGTCGGCGTCGCGACGGCCAACAGCATCCTCGTCGTGAGCTTCGCGAAAGACGAACTGGCGAAGAACGTGGGTGCGGTCGACGCGGCGATTGCGGCGGGCTTCGCGCGTTTCCGGCCGGTCATCATGACCGCGCTGGCGATGATCATCGGCATGGTGCCGATGGCGCTGGGGATGGGTGAGGGCGGCGAGCAGAACGCGCCTCTGGGGCGGGCCGTGATCGGCGGGCTCATGTTTGCGACGTTGGCCACGTTGTTCTTCGTACCGTCGGTGTTTGCGTTGCTGCACCGGCACCGGGGACTGTCCCCCTTGAGCAGCGCGGGGGCGCGGGGGACTGTCCCCCTTGAATAGCGCGGGGGACAGTCCCCCACCACCTATGTCATCAACCTCGCATCGCCTGGCACTCCGCGTCACGCTGCTGGTCCTCATGGGACTTGGCGCGCTGGCCGCATGGGGCATCGCCACACGGACGCGGGCGCTCGCCGAAGTGGCGCGCCAGACCGACGAGCTGGCGATCACCAAGGTCGCCGTGGTCAAGGCTACTCTCGGCGCCGGACAGCAGGAGCTCGCGCTGCCGGGGACGGTGCAGCCGTTTGCCGACGCGCCGATCCTCGCGCGTACCAACGGCTACGTGAAGAAGTGGTACGTGGACCTGGGCGCCCGAGTGACCGCCGGACAACTGCTGGCCGAGATCGACACGCCCGAGGTCGATCAGGAACTGGCGCAGGCGCGTGCCGACGTCGCGACGGCGGACGCCAACCTCCGGCTCGCGCAGTTGACCGCCGAGCGCTACGACGAGCTGATGAGGACCGACTCGGCCTCGCGCCAGGACTACGACAATGCCAAGGGCAACTACGAGGCGCGCAAGGCGGCCGCCGAATCCGCCCGCTTCAACGTGAAGCGTCTGGAGCAGCTTACCGATTTCAAGCAGATCCGCGCGCCCTTCGACGGCGTGATCACGGCCCGCGGCGTGGACGCCGGGGCGCTGGTCGGCACCGGCACCGGCGCCAAGGAGCTGTTTCACCTCGCGTCCACGAGCCGGCTGCGCGTCTTCATCAACGTGCCGCAGCAGTACACGCCGGCCACAAAGACCGGGCTGGCGGCCTACCTCACGTTGCCCGAGCTTCCCGGCAAGCGCTTCGAGGGCAAGGTGGTGCGAACGTCGCAGTCAATCGAGGCGAGCTCGCGGACGCTGCTCGTGGAGATCGACGTGGACAACCGCACCGGCGAGCTGCTGCCGGGGTCGTACGTGCAGGCGCACTTCCTGCTCTCGGAGAGCCGCCGCACCGTGCGCCTGCCCGCCAACGCGCTCCTGTTCCGCGCCGACGGCGCGCAGGTGGCAACGGTCGATCACGACAACCGCGTGCACCTGCAGAGCGTGTCGATCCAGCGCGATCTGGGCGTCGAGCTCGAGCTCGCCGGCGGCCTGACCGGCGAGGAACAGGTCGTGGTAAACCCGCCGGACTCGATTGCCGACGGCCAGGAGGTTCGCGTCGTGTCCGCACTCCCCGCAGGTCAACCATGACGCGCGCGACCATCGTGAGCCTCATCGCGCTCGCCCTGCCGTTGGCCCGTCAGACGCCGGCGCCGCAGCCAACAAAGCTGACGCCTGAACTGGCGATCACGGTCCGGCGTCCGAGCGACCTGCGGTGGTCGCCGGACGGCGCGACGCTGGCCTTCGTCGTGCCCGAACCGCCATCGGGCGCCGATCGGCGCACCCACATCTGGATCTACGACGCGAGCTCGAAAGAGGCGCGGCAGTTCACCTCGTCGGCCAAGTCCGAGCGCTATCCGCGCTGGTCGCCTGATGGCCAGCGCCTTGCGTTCCTCTCCAATCGGGGAGACGTCGATCAGATCTACGTGATCCCGCGCGCCGGCGGGGAAGCGCGCGCGCTCACGGACGGCAAGCACGAGATCTCGGACTTCGCGTGGTCGCCGGACGGCAAGCGCCTGGCCTGCCTCGGGCCCGAGCCGAAGAGCGACGAGGACGAGAAGAAAGAGAAGAACAAAGACGACGAGCACGTGGTGGACAAGGTGGAGCGCCACGCGCGCCTGTGGTTGGCCGACGCCGAGACCGGCGCACTGAGCTCGCTGGTGACGGCGCCCTGGCGTTTCGAGAGCGTCGCGTGGCTGCCATCGGGCGATCGCCTCATGGCCGTCGCCACGGATCAACCGGCTGTCGAGCGGCCGACGGATCGCATCCTGCTGATTTCAACTGCGGATGGCGCAGTCCGGACGCTGCTCGCGCCGAGCGGGCCGTTCGAGGGCGTGCAGGTCTCGCCGGACGGGGGGCGAATCGCGTTTGTCGGATCGCGTGTCGACGGCCCGCAGCCGCACGACCTCTTCGTCGCATCGCTCGAGAATCCGCAGCCGCGGAATCTCACCGCGGCCAGCATCGACCGGCCGGTGGACGACTACGTCTGGAACGCCGACGGCACGCTCGATGTGCTCGTCCAGGCGGGGTTCCGAAGCGCGTTCTGGCGCGTGTCGACGGACGGCCGCGCGCAGGCGCTGGCAAACCGGGAGATGAGCGTCAGCAGCGTGGCCTGGACGCTCTCGCGCGAGAGGATCGCGGAGACCGGCGAGACGGCTGATGGTCTGCCCGAAGTGTGGTTCGGTGACGCTCCAGACGGCGGGCTCGCACAGGTGACCTCGCTGAACGCACCTCTTGCCGCAGCGAAGTTGTGTCGCCCGCAGATCTATCGCTACAAGAGCTTCGACGGCCGCGAGATCGAGGCCGCTCTGCTGAAGCCCGACGGCGCGTCGGGTCCGTTGCCGACGATCGCGCTGATCCACGGCGGACCCACCGGCGCCTGGCGGGACGGCTTCGAAGCGTGGGGACAGTTGCTCGCCAACGCGGGCTACGCGGTGTTCTATCCGAACATCCGCGGATCGACCGGCTACGGCTACGACTTCATGATCAGCAACCGCGCCGACTGGGGCGGCGGCGACTTCAAGGACATCATGGCCGGCCTCGACGATCTCGTCGCGCGCCGCATCGCGGATCCCGCAAGGCTCGGGATCGGCGGCTGGTCGTACGGCGGCTACATGGCGTCCTGGGCCATTACACAGACAACCAGGTTCAAGGCGGCCGTCTCGGGCGCCGGCATGAGCGATCTCGCCCACGAGTTCAGTACCGAGGACAACCCCGCGTACGACGAGTGGTTCTACGGGCTGCCGTACGAAAAGCCCGAAGGGTTCCGTCGCAGCTCGCCGCTCACCTACATCACAAAGGCGAAGACGCCGACGCTGATCCTCCAGGGCGAAGACGACGTGGTGGATCCGGTGGGACAGAGCCTGGCGCTCTATCGGGCGTTGAAGCGCTACGGCGTGGAGGCGGAACTGGTGCTGTACCCGCGTGAAGGGCACGGCCTGCGGGAGGAGCAGCACCTCCTGGATCGCCTGCGCCGGATCGTCGCCTGGTACGACGCGCACCTGAAGGCAGAGCCCTCCGCGTCGCGGTGACCTTTCGCCCCCTGATCGCGGGCTCAGACGCTGTTAAGCGTCCAGTCCCGTCTTAACAGCGTCTGACCCACGGGCCTCCGGCCGACTCCCCACCCCCATCGTCTAAGCTGTAGAAACGTTTCCGCCCGGCACCATGGACCGGGCCTGGCAGGCCGGCCACGACTTGATGACGCGGACCGACGAGGAACTCGTCGCACGCTCGATTAGCGGCGACGCGGAGAGCTTCAACCAGCTCGTACTGCGCTGGGAACGGCCAATCTATGCCCTGGCCTATCGCGTCATCGGCCGGGAAGAGGAAGCGCGCGACGTCGTGCAGGAAACGTTCCTGCGCGCGTTCCGCGGCATCAAGAACTTCCGCGGGCAGGCGAAGTTCTCGTCCTGGGTCTACCGGATCGCGCTGAACCTGTGCCGCGACTGGATCCGGCGGGAACGCCGCGCCCCCATCCAGGCGGCCCCCGAAGGGATCGACCTCGTGGAGCTGGCCGCCGAGCAGGGGCCGGTCGAGTCGATCGAGACGCTGGTCGCCCGCAACGACATGAGTGCGGCCGTGGCGGAAGCCATGGCGCTGCTGCCCGACGAGCAGCGGACCGCGATCGTCCTGAAGGAGTACCACGGCATGACCTTCCAGGAGATCGCGGACCTGCAGGGCTGTCCGCTGAGCACGGTGAAGACGAGGCTATATCAGGGCCTGAGCGTCCTCAGGCGCCACTTACAACAGCAGGGGAAATACGACCCTGCGCGAACAACAGTGCCATGACAACTGCATACCGGTGTGACGACAAAGAGCGGCTGGTCGCCTATCTCTACGACGAGATCGGCGGGACGGAGCGCACGGCCATCGAACGGCACCTCGCCACCTGCGCCTCGTGCGCGGAGGAGATCGGGGAGTTGCGCGCGGTCCGTGTCGATCTCGGACGCTGGCAGCCGCCCGACGTGGAACTCGGCTTCCGCGTGGTGCGCGAAATGGCTCCAGCCGCGCGCGCCTGGTGGCGGCCGCCAGTCTGGGTGCCGACGGCGCTGGCGGCGGGACTGGTGCTCGCGGTGGGTGCGGGCCTCGCGAACGTGCGCGTCGAGGCCGGCAACGGCCGCGTCACGCTGAGCGCCGGCTGGTCACAGCCGCCGACGGCCGCACCGACTGCCGCTCCCGCCTCAGGCGGCGCGGCCGTGCCCGTGAAGGCCGGCATGTCCGAGGATGAAGTCCGCCAGAAGCTGGCGGCGCTCGAGACGAAGCTGCGCGCGGAATTGGGGGCCTCGTCGCGCCCGTCGGCGGTCGTGCCGGCCTCGGTCGCGACCGGCACGTCGAACGTCGATCGGGGCGAACTGCTGCAGCAGGTGAAGACGATGCTGGAGGAAAGCGAGCGGCGGCAGCAGCGTGAGCTGGCGACTGGGATCATGCGCCTCGCGCAGGACGTCGACACGCAGCGCCGGACGGATCTCGTGCGCTTCGAGCAGGGCTTCGGGCAAATCGAGACGTTGACGGCACAGGAAGCCGCGCGCCAGCGCAACATCAACAACTACCTGGTGCGTGTCTCGCAGCGCCAGGGGCAGTAGTGCGGTGGCGTGCATCGTACCCAGGCCGAACTTGGTGATGTACGTAGGGCCGAAGTTCAGTTCGGCCATTCAGTGACTCATGAGGTTGCAGACAGTGAGAGCCCAGACATTCGTCATCACGGGCAGCCTGCTGCTGGCGGGCGCCGCGAGCGCCTCGGCGCAGGTGGCGTCGGTTGGTTCGGCGGTGCCCCAGGAACAGATGCAGGCGCGGTTCCAGATCGCGGCGATGGAAGGCGTGCTCGAGCGCGCCGTGCAGCTCGGCGCGCGGCGGCTCAGCCAGCAGGTCCAGGCGGTGAGCCCCGATGCGCTCTTCATCGCCGGGGCCGCGCGCGCGAAGGGCTTCTGGCTCGAAGGCTACGGCGTGTTCTTCGACGTGGACGTGCCGGCGATGCGTCGCAGTGTCGCGTGGAGCTTCCGGGCGCTCGATCGCGGCGATCGCGCCAATGAGGCCGCGATCCAGACGCTGCGCCGGAACCTGGCCGGCGTCCGCGATCCCCAGGCGCGGCACGAAATGGAGGAGGCGATTCAGCGGCTCTCGCGCACCATCGGACCGCCGATCCCGCCGCCGCCGGGCGCCGTTGCCCCGGGACCGCCCTCCGGCGTCTCCGTGGTGCAGGCGGGCGGGGCCGGCACCGTCACCGCGGCGGCGCCCGTGCCGACGCCGGCGACTGCCGACGCCGCGGCCGCGGAAGTGCTCGACGATCCGGGCCAGGCCTACACGGACGAAGTGAAGTCCGCGTTGATCGAGGCGATGATCACCTACGGCGCCATCCCGATTGCCGACGATCAGTGGCTCACCATCGCCGCGCGCGACAACGAGGACTCACGCCTCGGCGGCGACCCGTACGACGTCTCCACGATCATTCTCCGCATCCGCGGCGACGAGCTCGCCTCCTACCGCGCCGGGCGAATCACCAAGCAGGACGTCCTCAAGCGGGTGCAGGTCAGGGAGTACTAGCGCGGGGACGAGGGAAGGAGGGCGAAGGCGGGAACAACTGGCCTGATCCGGTGTCCAAGCGGGTAGAATACGCCCCGATGCGGACCCGTTTCGCGCTCGTCCTCCTGGCCGCTGTTGCGGCCACGTCCTGCAGCAACGTCGATTTGAAGGCGTCCAGCCGGCTCGATCCCACCATCACGGGCTGGTTCGATGCGGGCGTGACCTCCGACGGCAAGAACAAGCTCGTGCCGAGCGTCACGTTCACGGTTACCAACACGGGCCAGGCGCCGCTGGGCACGATCGAAATCAACTGCGTGTTCAAGCGGAAGGGCGATCCCGAGGAGTGGAGCACCGTGCTGCTGCTGGGTTCGAGGACGGGCCTCAACGATCTCGCGCCCGGCGCGACCAGCGCTCCAATCGTCGTCCATGCCCCCACCGGTTACACCGGCACCGAGCCGCGGTCCGACATCCTGCAGAATCGCCTCTTCGTGGACGCCAAGGTCGAGATCTTCGGCAAGCCCGGGGGCGCGCGCTGGGTGAAGCTGGGCGAGTACCCCATTACGCGTCAGCTCCTCACGCAATAGCCGCGTGCCGATAACGCGGACAGGGGTGCCAGCCCGGTGAGCTCGACGGTCCTCGACCGGCGGTTGGGCCCAGTCGACGCGGCCGCCATCATCATTTCCAACGTCGTCGGCAGCGGCATCTTCCTGACGCCGGCCGTCGTCGCCTCACTGACCGGCGACGCCGTGTCGATGCTGGCCGTGTGGATCGTCGGCGGCTTCATCGCGTTCGCGGGTGCGATGGCCTACGCGGAACTCTCGGTGCTGCGACCGCACGCCGGCGGGGAGTACGTCTACCTGCGCGAGGCCTTCGGTCCGGTGGCGGCGTTCCTCACCGGCTGGACGTCGTTTGTTGCCGGCTTTTCCGGCGCCATCGCCGCCAGCGCCGTGGGCTTCGCCTTCTACCTCGGTCGCTTCGTTCCCGCTGCCGGCGACACCCGCGCGCTGGTCGTGATTCCGACGGGACTGCTGACGGTGACGGTCTCGCCGCAGTCGCTGGTCGCCATCGCGGCCATCGCGCTGCTGTCCATCGTGCACGTCCGCGGGGTCCGGCCGGGACGCCTCCTGCAGAACGTCCTCGCGGGCGCGAAGGTGACGGGCCTGGTCGCGCTGGTGGCTCTGGGTTTCAGCATAGGCGACGGCTCGTGGGGGCACGTCCAGAACGTCCAGCACCCCGTAGCAGGCGGTTTCCTCCTCGCGCTGGTCCCCGTCATGTTCAGCTACTCGGGCTGGAACGCCGCGACGTACGTTGCGGAGGAGATTCGCGACCCCGGCCGGTTCCTGCCGCGCGCGCTGGCCGTCGGCACCGGGGCCGTCGTCGCGCTCTATCTCGCCCTCAATCTCCTCTACGTCTACTCGCTGCCGGTGTCGGAACTGGCGGGGCTCACTGGCAGCGTCATGGACGTGATCGCCGAGCGGCTGTTCGGCCACTTCGCCGGCAACCTGCTCGCCGTGCTGACCGCGATCAGCATCGCTGCGAGCGTGAGCGCGATGATCATCGCCGGCCCGCGCGTCTACTTCGCCATGGCGCGCGACGGCGTGTTCTTCCGCCGCGCCGCGATCATCCACCCGCGCTATCGCACGCCGGCCGGCGCCATCCTCGCGCAGAGCGCGTGGAGCTGCCTGCTGGTCCTCACCGGCAGCTTCAATCAGTTGATCGCGTACACCGGGTTCGCCGTGGTGCTCTTCTCCGGCATCGCAGGCGTCGCGCTCTTCGTCCTGCGGCGAGATCAGCCCGACGAGCCTCGCGGGTTCCGCGCGTGGGGCTATCCGCTGATGCCGGCGCTCTTCGTCGCAGCAAGCGCGCTGATCGTGGTGAACGCCATCTGGAGGAGTCCGGGCACGTCGGCTGCAGGGCTGGCCATCATCCTGGCGGGGCTGCCGCTCTACGCGGTCTTTCGCAGGAAACGGTAGGGCGCTCGGGCCTTCGGCCCTCGCGGAGGCGTGCTCGCTCCGCTCGCACGGAGGCGCCTCGTTTCACTCGGCCGCAGCACGGTTAGTCGTAGGGCCGAACTTCAGTTCGGCCAGTAGGAGGGCCGGTTCACTTCCCCTTCAAAAGGCAGTACACAAACCCGGCCCCAATCCCGCCATCGACGATCACCCCGACGAGAATGGACCAGGGCGTCAGGCCCATGATCCACACGCGCAGGAACAGGCCCGCGACGATGAGCTTCACGGCTGCGCCGACGATCCATAGATAGAAACGATAGGGCTCGGGATTGCGGACGGCGGGAATGAACGCCAGCCCGGTGCCGACCAGGAACACTGCGAAGATGTTGCTGTAGAACGGGAGCGGGGAGGGAAGTCCTACCTGCGTGAAGATCGCGCCGCTCGTCGAGGCGACGGCCAGCCCGAACATGACGTTGACGACAGTGGCGGCGATGACGAGCAGTCGTAGCATGGGCGGACATTCTAGCCGAGGCCGGAATGTCCGCCGCCCGCCCCGTTATCGCTGGAGGCTCTTGGTCAGCTCGCCCCGATACGTGACGGTCTCGTCGAGCTGGATCTGGACGTCGAACGAGAGCGTCTCGTAGCCGGTCGCGCGGACCTCGATGTGGTGCGGACCCACTTCGAGGTTCAGCTTCTGGAACATGCCGTCGTAGTCGTCCACGAGTCCCGCGAAGTACCCGTCGATGTAGACCTGCGCGTCGTTCGGCTTCACCTTCAGCTTGAGCGAGCCCGTGCCGTAATCGGCGCTCGAGCTCCCGCCTCCGCTGTCGTAGCCGTAGTCGGAGCCGTAGGCGTAGCCGGAGTCATAGCCATAGGGCGCGTATGTCGAGCCCCACCAGAACGGATCCCAGTAGAACAGCCCGAAGCTGTACGGATACCAAGGCACGTACCACGGGTAGGACGGGTGGTAGCCACCGCCGCCCCCGGGGTGGTAGGGCGGATACGTTCGTGCCACGGCGGTGCCGTACGACGGCCGATCTCCGCGCGAGCGCTCCCCGTTCGGAACCGCGCGTTCCGCCGTTCGCCCGCGGTCATTGCGAGGTGCTGCCGCCCGCGTCGAGCCGGTCGCTGAAGCGGTTCGAGGCGTCGCCTTCGCGCCGGATGACGATCCCGACGGCGCAGCAGCACGCCCCGACGGCGCAGCACCATGCGCGCCGCCGCGGCTGGGCCCCGAGGCAGCGGCCGCCGGGTCCGAGAGCGAGGGATCCCGCATCGCACCACGGGGCATCGCGCCCTCGCGCGGCGCGGCGCGCTCGACCGACGGTGTCGAACGCATCGCCGGCCCAGATGCGACGTGCGTAGTCTGAGGAGGCGGCGCCGAATGGACGGCCGGCGGCGGGGGAGGCGGTGCCGGGGCCGGCGCGGCGTGAACGGGGTTGGCCGGCGGCGGAGGTGGCGCCGGATGTGCCCCCTTCTCCTGAGCGAAGCCCGCCGACGAGACCAGCACGCTCAGGACGACGATCCCGATGCGAAGCCAAGTCTTCATATGAACACTCCCGCGGGCGGCGAGCCCCGCAGCCGACGGCTCCAGTGCCGTCGCCATCCCATCCACTGCAACGACTTTGCCATCGGCCCTTGGGGTAATTTGCCACATTCTGCCCCGGTAGTGGGGCGATTAGTGCCTTTTTTCGAGGACGGACCCGGCTCGTTCAGGACAGTTCCTGGACAGCCGGCCATTGACGATTGGCAGAGCGGCGATTGACGATGGGGCATTGTGTTCCACAGCACGACGATTCTCGCGATCCGCACGCCTGACCATACCGTGCTCGCCGGCGACGGCCAGGTGACCTTTGGCCAGACCGTGATGAAGTCCGGCGCACGCAAGATCAGGCGCCTCCACCACGATCGCATTCTCGCAGGGTTCGCCGGCTCCGCCGCCGACTCGTTCGCCCTTTTTTCGCGATTCGAAGCGAAGCTCGAACAGTACCGCGGCAACCTCGAACGCTCGGCCGTCGAGCTCGCGCGCGACTGGCGGACCGATCGCGCGCTCCGGCGTCTCGAAGCGATGATGATCGTGGCAGACCGCGAGGCCATCTTCCTCCTCTCGGGCACGGGCGACCTGATCCAGCCCGACGACGGGATCGTGGGGATCGGGTCGGGCGGTCCATATGCGCTGGCCGCCGCGCGGGCGCTGGCCGGGAACACGACGCTCAGCGCGCGCGAGATCGCCGAGCGCTCGATGCGCATCGCGGCCGACATCTGCATCTACACCAACCAGCAGATCGTCCTCGAGGAGCTGTAGCGCCGTGGCCATTCATCTCCCCGAGCGCACGCAGACCTCCACCGAGTCGCTCACGCCCCGCCAGATCGTCATCGAGCTCGACCGCCACGTCGTCGGTCAGCACAAGGCGAAGCGCGCCGTGGCCATCGCGCTCCGCAACCGGCTGCGCCGCCAGAAGCTGCCGAAGGAGCTCGCCGAAGACGTCGCGCCGAAGAACATCCTCATGATCGGCCCGACCGGCGTCGGCAAGACCGAGATCGCGCGTCGGCTCGCCAAGCTGGCACAGTCCCCGTTCCTGAAAGTGGAGGCGTCGAAGTTCACCGAGGTCGGCTACGTCGGCCGCGACGTCGAGTCGATGGTGCGCGACCTGGTGGAGCTGGCCATCACCATGGTGCGCGACGAGCGGTACGACGAGCTTCGTCCGATGGCGACGCAGGCGGCCGAGGACCGGTTGCTCGATCTCCTGCTGCCGCCGACGCCGCGACCCGATGTCGATCCCGCCGCTGCAGGTCTCGCCGACCCGGCCCAGGCTACGCGCGAGCGGCTTCGGGCTCAACTGCGCGAGGGCCGGCTCGATCAGCGCACCATCGAGATCGACGCCCGCGACAGCAGCATGCCGGCCTTCGAAATCGTGACCGGCTCCAACGTCGAAGAAGTCGGCATCAATCTGAAGGACATGATGCCGGGGTTCTTCCAGGGCCGCACGCGCAAGCGCAAAGTCAACGTGCCGGACGCGCTGGAGTACCTGACGAACGAGGAGCTGCAGAAGCTGGCGGACATGGAATCGATCTCGCGCACTGCCGTCGAGCGGGTCGAGCAGGCCGGCATCATCTTCCTCGACGAGATCGACAAGATCGCGGGCCGCGAAGGCAGCCAGGGGCCGGACGTGAGCCGCGAAGGCGTGCAGCGCGATCTGCTGCCCATCATCGAAGGCACCACCGTCAACACGAAGTACGGCCTCGTGAAGACGGACCACATCCTCTTCATCGCGGCCGGCGCGTTTCACGTGTCCAAGCCGTCCGACCTGATCCCGGAACTGCAGGGCCGCTTCCCGATCCGCGTGGAACTGGAGCCGCTGACACGGGACGACTTTGCCCGCATCCTCACCGAACCGCGCAGCGCGCTCGTCAAGCAGTACGTCGCGCTGCTCGCCACCGAGGGCGTGACGATCACCTTCACGCCCGACGCTGTCGACGAGATCGCGACGGTCGCGGCCGAAGTGAACGAGAAGGCCGAGAACATCGGCGCCCGGCGCCTTCATACCGTGATGGAACGGTTGCTGGACGAGATCTCGTTCGACGCGCCGGATCTCGCCGGCGAATCGGTTACGATTGACCAGGCGTACGTCCGGCGCATGCTTGCCGACATCGTTCGCGACGACGACTTGTCGCGCTACATCCTCTGATCCGCATCGTGTCCTTTCACCGTCTCGTGCCGCGCCACCGCCGGCAGCCTCTCGCCTGGGTGGCGCTGGGCTTGCTCGCCCTCGGCGGGTGTGGAAAGAAAGCCCCGCCGCTCGCGCCG
>Ga0207701_10000505_pt1 | contig 40337 bp, 34 predicted proteins | sample KBSSwiSSwithPhiX_FD_184294 | JGI IMG/M metagenome (GOLD analysis project Ga0207701, IMG submission 184294) | Switchgrass rhizosphere bulk soil microbial communities from Kellogg Biological Station, Michigan, USA, with PhiX - S5 (SPAdes) (version 2) | ecosystem: Environmental > Terrestrial >... | reverse complement strand
ATCGAGCGGGCCCGCGAGGTCGGCTGGCAACGTAGATGGCCGGTCGATTGCGGTCACGGGACGTCTGCAGTCTCGATTTCGAGCGAGATGTCGGAGGCGATCACCGAGTGCGTCAGCGCGCCGACCGACACCGAGTCGGCCCCGGTTCCGGCAAGCTCCGGGATCCGCGCGAGCGTCACGCCTCCGGAGATCTCGGCCCGTGCGCGTTTTCCGATCAGGCCCACTGCTTCACGAATCTCTGCCGTCGTCAGGTTGTCCAACAGGACGATGTCGGCGCCGGCGTCCGCGGCCTCGGCCGCTTCCGCGACGCTCTGCGCTTCCACTTCGATCGTGAGCCCGGGCGCTTCCCGCCGCGCCGACTCGACAGCCTTCCGCACGCCGCCTGCGAGCCGCACGTGGTTGTCCTTGATCAGCACCTGGTCGTAGAGGCCGATCCTGTGGTTCGTGCCGCCGCCGGCACGCACGGCGTACTTCTCCAGCGTCCGCAGCGTGGGCGTCGTCTTGCGCGTGTCGAGGATGATGATCCGCCCGGCCGCCGCATCGACGTATTGACGAGTGGCGGTCGCGATACCGGACATCCGCTGCAGCAGGTTGAGGGCTGTCCGTTCGGCTGTCAGCAGAGCGCGCGCTGGTCCTTCGACCTCGGCGATCACCGTGCCCGCGGCAACTGGCTCGCCGTCATGGGCCCGCGATGTGAACCGGACAGCGTCGCCACCTACGGCGGTAAAAACCGCGTGCGCGACGTCGAGTCCTGCAACGACGAGCGGGCTCTTTGCGAGGACGATCCCGTGCCCGTGGGCGGAGGCCGGCACAGTGCTCTTCGTGGTGACGTCGCCCGTGCCGACGTCTTCGGCGAGCGCCCGGCGCACGATGTCGAGGTAGTCTTCGGGCGCGAGCGGAGCGAGGCCGGTCATGGACCGGTTGGTCCCGCCGCGGCCGGGTCTGGCTCGGCGAGCGTCACCTCGACGCCGAACGTCTCGGACTCTTCCTGCACGAGCTCGTCGACGAACCCGGACGACCGAAGGTCGGCCTCAGCGGTGCGCAGCGCCGCCAGGTGCGCAGCGGAATCGCGAACCACGAGGCGGGACACGGGCGTCGAGAGCTTGCGCTTGGCCTCGGACTTCGTCTTCCGCACTTCGCCCAGCACCAGCGCTGCCCTCTCGAGTGCCAGCGCTGCGCCATCATCCGCGCCGCCGATGAGCGACAGCAGCTCGGAGGGCTCGGGCCACTTCGCGCGGTGGACGGATCCCTGCTGCCACCAGGACCAGACTTCCTCGGTAACGAACGGCAGGAACGGTGCGAAGAGGCGCAGCATCACGGACAGGCTGGCGAGCAACGCGCTGTTGGCCGACGAGGCGAGCTCGGGTCCCTGCGCTCCGTAGCGGCGCGACTTCACCAGCTCCAGGTAGTCGTCGCAAAAGGACCAGAACCAGCGCTCGGTGCGCTCGAGCACCGTCGCGTACTGGCAATCCTCGAACTGCGCCGTCGCGTCCTCGACGAGGCGCGCGAGGCTGGTCAGCATCGCCCGATCGACCGGCACGGTCACGGGCCCGCGAGGCTCGGCCTGCGCCAGCGCGAAACGCGATGCGTTGAGCAGCTTCATCGCGAGGCGGCGGCCGACCTTCATCTGGCCGGGATCGAATGCCGTGTCGGTGCCGGGCCGCCCGTTGGCCGCCCAGTACCGCACGCCGTCGCTGCCGTGCTCCTCGAGCAGCGACATCGGCGTGACGACGTTGCCCTTCGACTTGGACATCTTCTTGCGGTCGGGATCCAGGATCCAGCCGGAGATGGCCGTCGTCTTCCAGGGCAGCGAGTCGTGCTCGAAGTGCGCGCGCGCGACGGTGTAGAACAGCCAGGTGCGGATGATCTCGTGCGACTGCGGCCTGAGGTCCATCGGGAACACGCGCGCGAACAGATCCGGGTCGTCCTCCCAGCCGCCGGCGATCTGCGGCGTCAGCGAAGACGTGGCCCAGGTGTCCATCACGTCGGGGTCGCCCACGAATCCGCCCGGCTGACCGCGCTGCCCGGCGCGGTATCCAGGCGGGACATCAGTGGATGGGTCGATCGGCAACTGCGACTCCGAGGCAACGATCGCGGCGCCGTACTGCACGACGCCGTTGGCGTCGATCGGGTACCACACCGGGAACGGCACGCCGAAGAATCGCTGACGGCTCACGCACCAGTCGCCCGTCAGGCCTTCGACCCAGTTCTGGTAGCGCGACTGCATGAACGGCGGGTACCAGGTCAGCTCACGGCCGCGTTCCTGCAGCGCTCCGCGAAACTCGATCGTCTTCACGAACCACTGGCGGCTCGTGATGATCTCCAGCGGCCGATCGCCTTTCTCGTAGAACTTCACCGGATGACTGATCGGACGCACGTCGCCGATCAGCTCACCGCTCGCCTTCAGCAGCTCGACGATCTTCGCGCGCGCCTTGCTGGCGGATAGTCCCGCGAGCTGATCGTAGGCGGCCTGCGCGTCGGCGGGCGCGTCAGAATCCCAGCCCGCGCTTCCCCACGTGACCGGCCCGAGCCGTCCGTCCATCTGGAGGATCGCGCGGACCGGCAGCGACAGCTCGCGCCACCACGTGACGTCCGTCACGTCGCCGAAGGTGCAGATCATCGCGACGCCGGTTCCCTTCTCGGGGTTCGCGAGCGGGTGCGGCCGGATCGGGACGCGAGCTCTGAACAGCGGCGTAATCGCCTCGGTGCCGAACAGCGGCTTGTAGCGCTCGTCGTCGGGGTGGGCGACCAGCGCGACGCACGACGGCAGCAGCTCGGGGCGCGTCGTGTCGATGTCGATCGTGCCGCTGCCTGCCTTCGCGAAGCGCACCTTGTGATAGGCGCCCGGCACGTCACGATCCTCGAGCTCGGCCTGCGCCACGGCGGTCCGGAAATCCACATCCCACAGCGTCGGGGCTTCGAGCTGATAGGCAATGCCCCGCTTCAGGAGCCGCAGGAACGCGCGCTGCGACACGCGCTGCGACTTCCGCGACACGGTCGAGTAGGTCATCCCCCAGTCGACCGACAGCCCGAGGTACTTCCACAGATCTTCGAAGGCCTTCTCGTCTTCCGCCGTCAGCCGCTCGCACAGCTCGATGAAGTTCGGCCGCGAGATTGAGATGGCCTGCTTCCCGGGCTTCTCCGGCGGGACGAACGACGGGTCGTACGGCAGCGACGGATCGCAGCGCACGCCGAAGTAGTTCTGGACGCGGCGCTCGGTGGGCAGGCCGTTGTCGTCCCACCCCATCGGGTAGAACACGGCGCGGCCGCGCATGCGATGGAACCGCGCGAGCAGATCGGTGTGCGTGTAGGAAAAGACATGCCCGACGTGCAGCGAGCCGCTCACCGTCGGCGGCGGCGTGTCGATGGCGTACACGTTGTCGCGAGTGGCCGTCCGGTCGAACGAATAAGTGCGCTCAGCTTCCCAGCGCGCCAGCCACTTCCGCTCCAGCCCTTCGAGCGCCGGCTTCTCCGGCAGCGCTATCGGGGCACCGGGCGACCCGGTCGTGTCGGTCATAACCTTCAATGGTACACGAGGGGTCGGGTCCTCAGGAACTGACGATATCGGGTCCTCACGGAACTCACGCAGGCGGCTCCGCCAGCAACTTACGATGCAGGGTCCTTCCTGCCGGGCTGCGGTCTTGGTCTCGGTTGGCGTCTCTGCGTGCGATTCTGTCTACTGCGGTCGCTTGAGCCTCGACGCTCGTGATGAGCGGAGCCAGCAGCTTTCGCGTGCGAGTGCAAAGGATCATCAGCTCATTGAACTCGTGTTCAGTGATCAGTTCCGAGAGAACTCGAGTACGTCAGTTCCGAGAGGACCCCACACCGTCAGTTACTTAGGACCCTAGTCCGGCTTTGATCCGATCGATCTCCTCCCGTACCAGCCGTTCCGCCGTGCGGGACACGATATCGGCGGCCATTTCGCGGACGGCGCGGTCGCTGATCTGTTCGACGACACGACGGGCGATGCGATCGACGAGCTCGGCTTCGGCGCCGGCGGCCGGCGGGGTCAGCGCGGACGCCGGCAGCTCGCCTTGCTCGACGGCGAGCAGCCTCGCGAAGGTTCCGGCCAGTCCGCTTTTCGCGGTCTCTCCGGCTCCGCTCTCCGGACGTGAACTGTCGCTCGACGCTGGACTCGACATCGGGGCCTCCGTTGCCGCCCTGGCGGGCGGCGCTGGCGGTTCGGGAGCAAGCGGTGCGGTCCTGGCCGCCGCATGGCCATGCGCATGCGTGCGGCTGGCCGATGGCTTGAGCGGATCCCGGGGCTCCAGGGGCACGTTCAATCCGGCAAACGCGCGATCGAGGCGCTCGAAGTAGTCGTCCACCGAGGGCGCGGCGTCGCCGGCCGCGGGTGGCGTGTTCAGCAGCACGTCGGCGGCAGGCGCCGCATCGTCAGAGAGCGCCGGGGGCATGACGCTGGCGGCCACGGGGCCGCTCTTGAGCAGTTCGCGCACCTTCGACACCAGCACCTGCGGCTCGAACGGCTTGGCCAGCACGGCGGAGGCGCCCACGGAGGCCACTCGCGAGTCGTCGACCGGATCGAAGGCGCCCGTGAGCAGAATGACGGGAATGCGTCCGGCGGGCCGATCGCGGACGAACGTGGCCACGTCGAAGCCGTTCACGCCCGGCATGCCGGCATCGGCCAGGACGATGTCAAACGGTTCGGCGTTCAGGCGCGCGACCGCCGCGGTGCCGTCGCTGACCGCCACGACCTCGATGTGCTCGTCGGCGAAGGTGAGCTCGATGACTTTCTGTATCGTGACGCTGTCGTCGGCGAGCAGCAGACGCTGGGCCATGCGGGGAGAGTACGGCAGGAGTGCCGGAGGGTCAAGACGCGCGCGTCAGACGCCGGCTCGCGGACGCACGTGCTCGCGCACGAACGTGACGATGTCCTGCATCGGCGTCCCGGGGAGGAAGACGCCCTTGACGCCGATGTCCTTCAAGCGCGGGATGTCCACGTCAGGGATGATTCCGCCCACGACGACGAGCACATCGTCGAGCCCCTGTTCGCGGAGCAGCTCCATCACGCGTGGGCAGATGTGATTGTGCGCCCCGGACAGGATGGACAGCCCGATGACGTCGGCGTCCTCCTGCAGCGCGGCGCTGACGATCTGCTCGGGCGTCTGGCGCAGCCCGGTATAGATCACCTCCATGCCGGCATCGCGCATCGCGCGCGCAATCACTTTGGCGCCCCGGTCATGCCCGTCAAGCCCGGGCTTCGCAATCACTACTCGAATCTTGTGCATGAGCGGTCTGCAGTCGTCACTCGTCATTCGTCAGAACACCGCCTGCTCTTCCCACTCTCCCCACACCTCGCGCAGCACGTCGCACATCTCACCCAGCGTGGCGTAGGCGCGCACCGCGTCGAGGATCGGGGGCATGAGATTGTCCGGGCCCGCAGCAGCCGACCGAATCCGATGGAGTGCAGCCGACACGGCGGCCTCGTCCCGCGTCGTCCGGACGTGATTCAGACGCGCAGTCTGAGCATCACCCGCGGCCTCATCGATGTAGAGGATCTCGACCGGCGGCTCATCGGTCGCCACGAAATCGTTCACGCCGACGATCACCTGCTCGCCACGCTCGACTGCCTGCTGGAACCGGTAGGCGCTCTCGGCTATCTCTCGCTGGGGGAAGCCCTGCTCGATGGCGGCCACCATGCCACCGAGCGCATCGATGCGCTCGAAGTAGGCAAGGGCGTCGCGCTCCAGCTCCGACGTCAGGGCCTCGACGAAGTACGACCCGCCGAGCGGATCGACGACGCCGGCAACACCGCACTCGTGCGCGAGGATCTGCTGCGTGCGAAGCGCGAGCGTGGCAGCCTCCTCGGTCGGCAGCGCCAGGGCCTCGTCGAGCGAGTTCGTGTGGAGCGAGTTCGTGCCCCCCAGCACGGCGGCCAGCGCCTGAAGGGCCGTCCTGACGACGTTGTTGTAGGGCTGCTGCGCCGTGAGCGAGACGCCGGCCGTCTGCGAGTGGAAGCGCAGCTTCAACGATCGCTCGGACGTGGCGTGAAACCGCTCGCGCATCACGCGCGCCCAGATCCGGCGCGCGGCGCGGTACTTCGCGATTTCCTCGAAGAAGTCGGAATGCGCGTTGAAGAAAAACGACAGCCGTGGCGCGAACTCATCGACGTCCAGCCCCGCGTCGATGCCAGCCTGGATGTACTCGATGCCATCCCTCAGCGTGAAGGCCAGCTCCTGTGCCGCCGTCGAACCGGCCTCGCGGATGTGATAGCCGCTTACCGAGATGGTGTTCCACCGCGGCACCTCGCGCATGCAGAACGCGAACACGTCCGTGACCAGCCGCATGGATGGGCGCGGCGGAAAGATGTATTCCTTCTGCGCGATGAACTCCTTCAGGATGTCGTTCTGGATCGTGCCCGAGAGCGTCTGCCACGACGCGCCCTGACGCTCGGCAACGACCAGATACATCGCGAAGATCATCGCGGCCGGCGAGTTGATGGTCATTGAGGTGGTGACCTGGCCGAGCGGGATGCCGTCGAACAGCGCTTCCATGTCGGCCAGGGAGGCGACGGACACGCCGCACTTCCCCACTTCGCCAAGTGACAACGGGTGGTCCGGATCGCGGCCCATCAACGTCGGCAGATCGAACGCGACGCTGAGGCCGGTGCCGCCCTCTTCGAGCAGGTGCCGATAGCGCGCGTTTGTCGCTTCGGGCGTCCCGAACCCGGCGAACTGGCGCATCGTCCAGAGCTTGCCGCGGTAGCCGGTCTCGTGGATGCCGCGGGTGTACGGGAAGACGCCGGGATCGGCGAGGTCGCGCTCGTAGTCGACCGAGGCGACATCCGATGGCCCGTAGACGCGATCGACGGGCCGCAGCGAGATCGTCCGGAAGTCGCGGACGCGCTCGGGCCTGCCGGTGATGATTTGATTCGCGCCCGTTTTCATCCAGCGCCCAGTATACGTCACCGTCCCGCGCGCGACGGACCGCTGAACCATTGTGATATCAGTCAGTTGCGACGAGCGTGGCGCGGCTTGACGCACTTGTCGGCGCGGCGCTACGCTCAGTCGCTTGCGTGGGACCGGCCAACGCGCCCGCGCGGAAACGAGCCACATGCCGGGTCACGACACCATCTTCGGCGCAATGCTGCAGGAGTTCGACAGCGCCGCACGCATTCTCAATCTCGAGCCGGGCGTCTGGCGCATTCTCACCGCGCCCAAGCGGCAAATCATCGTGTCGTGCCCCATTCAGATGGACAGCGGCGAGATCGAGGTCTTCACCGGCTATCGAGTGCAATACAACATCACGCTCGGGCCGGCCAAGGGCGGCATCCGCTACCACCCCGACGTCACCCTCGATGAAGTCACCGCGCTCGCCGCGTGGATGACGTGGAAGTGCGCCGTCGCGCAGATTCCGTTCGGCGGCGGCAAGGGCGGCATCATCTGCGACCCGACGCGCATGTCGCGGCGCGAGCTCGAGGCGCTGACGCGGCGCTACATCGCCGAGATCATCGACGCCATCGGACCCGACAAGGACGTACCGGCACCCGACGTCAACACGAACGAGCAGGTCATGGCCTGGGTCATGGACACCTACTCCATGCACGTCGGGCACACAGAGACCGCCATCGTCACCGGGAAACCGGTCGCCCTCGGCGGATCGCATGGCCGCCGCGAAGCGACCGGGCGCGGGGTCATGATTTGCGCGCGTGAGACGGCCAGGCACCTCGAGATCGACATGCGCGGCGCCACGGTCGCCGTCCAGGGGTTCGGCAACGTCGGATCGGTGTCGGCCGATCTGATCTCGAAGCTCGCCGCGCGGATCGTCGCGGTCACGGACTGGAAGGGCGGCGTCTTCAACGAGCACGGCCTGGATGTCCCGAAGCTGATCGAGTGGACGCGCGAGCACAAGACGGTCGAGGGCTTCCCGGGCGGCGAGCCGCTGACCAACGAGCAGCTCTTCACGCTCGACGTCGACTTCCTGATCCCAGCCGCGCTCGAGAACCAGATCACGATCGAGAATGCCGACGGCATCAAGGCCAAAGCCATCGTCGAAGGCGCCAACGGCCCGACGACGCCCGAAGCCCATCATCTGCTGCACAAGAAAGGCATCTTCGTGGTGCCCGACATTCTCGCCAACAGCGGCGGCGTGACGGGGTCGTACTTCGAGTGGGTGCAGAACAGGCACGGGTACTACTGGACCGAAGCCGAGGTGAACAAGCAGCTCGAAGAGAAGATGGTCGAGGCCTACAACGCCGTGCTGAAGATGTCGCTGAGGCACAAGACCGACATGCGCACGGCCGCATACGTGGTCGCCATCGATCGCGTGGCGACGGTGACGAGGCTCAGAGGGATGTACGCGTAGCCCAGGAAGTGACGATGCCGGGTCCTCACCGGAACTGACGATGTCGGGTCCTCTCCGAAACTGACGCTAAAGGGTCCCTGGCGTACGTTGGGCCGACCTTTAGTTCGGCCTGTCGCGAGCGGACTCCCGCGCGGGCGTGACCGCGAGCAGGCCGCGCTCCACCAGCGTCGGCGGCTTTCGCGGGTGCGTAGCCTGCTCCCAGGCATACGCGATAGCCAGCAGATCACCATCGGTCCACGGGCGTGCCGAAAACTCCAAGCCGAACGGCAGACCGCTCGCGTAGAACCCGGCCGGGACGACCACCGCCGGGACGCCAATCATGTTCACCCAGCTCGTGGCTGAATGCGGCCCTTCGCTCACTCGGCCATCCTGCGGCATCGTCTCGTCAGGCGGCGGCATCTGAATCGCCGGGTAGACGTAGGCATCGAGTTTCAATCGGTCCAGCGTCTCGAGATACTCGGCCAGCATCGCGCGACGTGGGGCGTGATAGTTGCGCTCAGCATCTCGATCGCTCTCGAGCCGCCGCTGTTCGATTCGGACGCCGCCTGGGCTTCGAAAGTAGTTCTCCGCGCCAATGGAGGTGCCGAAAAGCGGCGAACCCACAACCTTGAGATAGTCCGCGGCGGAGTGATACTCCGCGGGCCCGAACGCTGCAAGGAACTGATTCGTGCCGTCCTGCATGTACGCGTACGTGGACACGCGGCCCGCCATCTTCGCGAAGCTCGCGGGCAGGATGCTGTCGTCGAGGACCACCTCGGCACCGGCGGCTCGGAGCGCGGCAACGGCCTTCGTGAACATCTCGCGCGTCTCGGGCCGGAGCGGCATGTTCGCCTCGATACGCCGCTTTTCGGCCACTGCCTCCGGCACGTCCGCGGGGAGGCCGTGGAACGGAACGCCATCGCCTGCAAGGACGAACGCCGGTACGCCGAACCGTTTGCCTTTGAGGGCGTCGGCCTTGAGCCGAGCCTCGTAGGGCGCCCGCTGCGCGGAGCCGGGCGCGTCCGCCGTGCGGGGATCCAGCGGATCCTGGCCTGCCATCACGCCTAGCGCGATGGCGGCGTCAGCGGGCGTGCGCGCGATCGGGCCGGTGTTGTCGAGCAGCCAGTCGAGCGGCGCGATGCCCGCGATGCTGACGAGGCCGCGCGTCGGGAACACGCCGACCAGCGCGCTGGTCGCGGCCGGCATCCGAATCGAGTTGCCGGTGTCCGTGCCGTTGCCCAGCACTGCCATGTTCGCCGCCACCGCGGTGACGACGCCTCCCGAGGAGCCACCAGGTGAAAAGCGCACGTCGTAGGCGTTGCCCGTGCGTCCGAACGAGCTGCTGCGGTTCGTGTCGCTGGCCGCCAGGTCGGGCATGTTGGCGAGTCCGACGATGATGGCGCCGGCGGCCTTGAATTTCGCGACGATCGTGGCATCGCGCGGCGCGACCAGCTCGTGGCCGGCGCGCCTGAAGCCCTCCCAGCCCGCTGTGGTGATCTGTCCTTTGACGCTGGTGTTCGCCTTGATGACGATCGGGACGCCCCAGAGCGGCCCGTGCGCCGCGGCGCCCTGCGCGGCCTGGGCATCCTGGCGCGCGGCGTCCGCGAGGGCTTCGCGTCGCAGCACAGTCTCGATCGCACCGTAGACACCGTTGTAGCGGTCGATGCGGCTGAGATGCCACTGCACCACCTGCGTAACGGTGTACTTCTTGCCGTCGTAGAGCCGATGCAACCGGTGGACCGTCACATCCAGCAGGTCGGCCTCAATTGTGTCGGCTGGAACGCGCTTGTCGTGCGTGGCCCGACAGCCCAACGCAACAGCGATCATGGCAGCGAGCGCCACCGTTGCGAAGCGACGCTGGTGAACCATCCGCACAGCATATCGCCCATTGGCGCCGCCAGCACGATCGCCTATTCTCGTGCGGTGCCCATCCCACTTCTGCGACCCGTTGGTATCCGGTCGGTCCGTTCACTCGGGCTGTTGCTGCTCCCGTGTCTTGCTGCCTTATGGATTTCCGGCTGCAGTTCGTCGCCAGGAAATACGAAAGTGCCAGCCGGGGCCAAAAGCTCCGGCGGCCTGCATGGACTGATCGAGACCGACAAGGGCGCCATCGAGATCGAGTTCCTGGCGGAGGATGCCCCGAAGGCCGTCGAGAATTTCCGGCTGCTCGCTGAGCACGGTTACTACGACGGATTGACGTTCCACCGCATCGTGAAGGGGTTCATGATCCAGGGCGGCGACCCTTCAGGCGACGGCACTGGTGGCGAGAGTGCGTGGGGCGCGCCATTCGCCGACGAGATCAACGAAGCGTCGACGCTCTACCGTGGCGGCTACCTGCGAGGCCTCGTCGCGATGGCCAATTCGGGGCCGAATACCAACGGCAGCCAGTTCTTCATCCTTCACCAGGACTACCCGCTCCCGCCGCGCTACGTGATTTTCGCAAGGGTCACTTCCGGCATGGACGTAGTTGACGCGCTCGCCAATACGCCCACAACCATGGGCTCCGATGGTGCGCTGAGCCGGCCGGTCACGCCGCCAGTCATCAAGAAGGTCACGATTCGTCCGTAGTGGACGCAGGAGTCTCGATGCCCAGTCTGCGTTCTCTGAGTGGTCTCGCGGCAGCCGCGCTTGCCGCCGTCACAATCGGCAGCGGCCGCGCCGCGGCGCAGACCGACGCGCTCTACCGCCTCGGCCCCGACTCGGAGCCCCAGTCCGGCGTCCCGCAGGGCACCGTCACCGAGTGGGAAAAGCTGCCCAGCCAGGCCTATCCGGGGACGCTGCACGACTTCTGCGTGTACGTGCCCGCGCAATATGATCCCGCGACGCCGGCCGCGCTGATGATCTTTCAGGACGGCCAGGCGTGGCTGCGTCTCACCGGCGACTACCGTGTGCCGTACGTGTTCGACAACCTGATCTACCGCCGCGAGATGCCGGTCACGATCGCCGTGTTCATCAATCCCGGACGCACCGCGGAGCAGCCAGAGGCAAGCGCCGCCGACTGGGGGGACAGGTCCACGAACCGTCCGCAGGAATACAACGCGCTCGACGACAAATACGCTCGTGTCATCACCGACGAACTGATGCCGATGATGTACAAGCGCTACAACCTCTCGCGCGATCCAGGCGACCACGCGATCGGAGGGGCCAGTTCTGGCGCCATCGCGGCCTTCACGGTTGCGTGGCACCGGCCCGACCAGTTTCGGAAAGTGCTGAGCACCATCGGCAGTTTCACCAACATCAGGGGCGGCCACGTGTACCCGGACCTGATCCGCGCGAGCGATCGGAAGCCGATCCGGATCTTCCTGCAGGATGGCCTGAACGACAATCGCGGCGTTCGCGGTGAGGGCGCGGAGGCCACCTACACGGCGGATCGCGACTGGCACGCCCAGAACATCAAGATGGTCGCGGCTCTCACCGAGAAGAGCTACGACGTCAACTACACATGGGGGATCGGCACGCACTCCAACAAGCAAGGCGGCGCGATTCTGCCCGACATGCTCCGGTGGCTGTGGCGCGACTACGTGCGCCCGCCCGACGACGCGCGTGATCCGACCAACCGCATGACGCTGGTGCCCCCCGGCTTCGCTCCTGCGGCGCAGCCAGCCGTCGGGCCGCCGGCACCGCCTCGCGAGTGGTCTGCGGCGCAGTTGAAACGCGTGTCGTACCACAGCGCGGCCACTGGCGAAGACCGTGACTACTACGTCTACCTTCCGGAAGGGTTCGCGCAAAAGGATCGCTGGCCCGTCCTGATGACCCTGAGCGGCAACGGGGAGCGAGGCGACGGGAAGGGCGATCTGGACTACGTGCTCGCCAACGGCCCTTTGTTCGAGGCCTGGTCGCAGCGGCGGCGTCTGCCGTTCGTCATCATCGCGCCGCAGCTCCCGATGTTCAATCAGGCCGGACAGGGCTTCATCACGAGCCGGACCCGCGCCAGGATTCGGTACCCAAGAGCAGACGGCCCATACCCGCCCGGCCCCAACTACACCGGTACGGACCGGATGGAAGGCGTGCCGGCGGATCCGCATATGCCCTTTGGCCTCGACGGTACTCCGGAGGGTTGGAGTCTGATCGAAAACGAACTGCTCGCCATGGTCGACCGCACGCTCGCCGAGTTCAAAGGCGATCCCACTCGGGTCTATCTCACCGGCCTCAGCACCGGGGGCTTTGGCACCTGGTATCTGGCAGGCAGGCACCCGGAGCGGTTCGCCGCGATTGCGCCCGTCGCGGCGTTCTGCCATCCCGACCTGGCCGGGCCCATTGCGAAGGCGAAGCTGCCGCTGTGGGTGTTCACGGGCGGACGAGATCCGTACTTCAAGGTGCAGTACTTCTATCCGGCGCTCAACGCGCTGGAAGCACAGGGGCATTCCGAGGTGCGCTTCACCATCGAGGCGGACATGGGCCACAACTCCTGGAACCGCGTCTATGCCGGCCAGGATCTCTACGACTGGTTGCTGACCCACCAGCGGACCGACGTGAGGTAGTCTGAGCGAACGATGGAGACTCTCGGACCTGCCCCTTCTGGAACGGACGCTGTCGACCTGAGCGTCCGCCAGTTTCGGGAAGCGTGGCGCCTGATGTGCGCCGGTTCGCCGGGATTTACTCTCGACGAGGGCGGGGGCGTGGACTACGTGTTCAGCGGCATCCCCATTGCCTTCTTCAATGTCGCGCTCGTCACCGGGCACGATCTATCCGGTGAGTCATTGCAGGCCCATGGGCGCGCGGCGTGCGCCAGGGCATCCGGGGAAGGCGTGCCGTGGCTCTTCTTCGTGACGCATGAAGGCCTCCGGGATGACGTCGATGCCGTGTCCGTGCTCGGCGGCTGCGGGCTGGCCCAGGTTCTCCCTATGACGGGCATGCTCGCGAACCGGGTTGCGCCGCCTGTGCGAGTGCCCGGCAGTCTGCGCCTTTCGGTGCCGCACGATGACACGGGCTGCTCCGCCATGATCGACGTCAATTCGGCAGCCTACGGGATGGATCTCCACGCGGCAAAACCGGCCATCGGCACGCGCAGGTTCTGGCAGTCGCATGTGCCCGTGCTGGGAGTCGTCGGCGACAGCCCCGCCGCCAGCGCGGCGGTGATGATGGTGGACGGCTTTCGCTACGTGGCGCTCGTCGCCACCCATCCGGATCACCAGCGCCGTGGCTATGCCGACGCGGCCATGCGGCACGCGCTCGCAGTGGCCGCGGAGACTCATGGCGAGCGGCCGACGTTCCTCCACGCCACTGATGCCGGCCGCCCGGTTTACGCGCGCATGGGCTACGCGCCGGTCTCGACGCACACCGCGTTCATGGAGAAGCGATTCCTCGAGGCGCACTGATCATCACGCGCCTCCGGGCAGTCGCATCGCCGCAACGAGGTCCTTCGACCCCGCTCCCCACCGGGAGATCGACCTGATGGCGTCGGTGAACGGGATGTCCAGCATGTGGACGCGCGCACGATCGATGATGTAGACAGCGCCGGCGAGCGGTGTCGGGACCGACGGGACGAAGACGGTCAGCCGGCCGTCCGTCAGCTCCTCGATGATGAACCCCGGAACCAGCGCGTCCTCGATCTCGATCAGTGCCGGCGCCCAGGCCGTGTTCTCGTCCTCCCCCGCCAGCCGCTGCGTCAAGCCGCGCAGCAGCGCGTACCCTGGCAGCCGCTCGAAGAACATCTTCTCCAGGGACTCACGCGCCACTCGCCCCGCGCGCGTCCGCACGAGCATGCCGACGATGAAGCAGACCACCAGTACTGCGAGCAGGGCGAAGAAGTCCTCGGCGGGGAGCGAGTCGGGGAGCAGCTTGGCAAACGGCCGCACCAGCCCGGCCACCGACTTCATGCCTTTGAGCAGCAGCAGCACGGCGAGATACACCGGAACGACGACGAAGAGGCCGCCGACGACAGTGCTCGTCACGAACTCGCGTACGAACTTCATAACAGATCTCCCTTGGCCTGGGGCTTCCGGCCCTCAGAACTTCAAACCGAACGCATTCGACCAGCCGTAATCGTTTTTCGAGACAGTCGCGGGCGGAAGGCTGTCGAAGTTGTCAAAGAAGCCGATGCGCCAATACCAATCGCCCGGCAGGTTGAAGTCGAAGTTCAGCTTGTAGTTCATCCGGTACCGGCTGTCGATCGTCAGACTCGGATACCACTCGAATCGGGTCACCAGATCGAAGATCTTCAGCCGTTCCGTCATGAACTCGGTGCCGACGTACGCCTCAGCAGAGTCCTTGCTGGGTGTCGCAGGGTTGATGTAACGCTCGTTCGTCCACGCCAACCCGCCGCCGAGGGCCAGGTACTGTGACGCCGAGCGCAGCAGGTACCGGCCGCCGCCGCCGCCAATCGTGGTGCGCAGGCTGAGGTCCTGCTCATCACTGTTCAGGAAGTTCTGTGTGGTGTTGACGTACCAGCGTTCGCCGAGGAGGCGCCGGAAATCGTTGCCCAACTCCCAGCGGTTCGTGTCGGGAGCATTCTCCTGTGAACTCCTGAAGGCGTTGGCGAACAGGGAGTCCAGATGCTGTTGATCCCGGTACGAGAGATTGCCTCCAAACGAAAACTGCTTGGCCGAGTTCGCGCGGGTCATGCTGTAGCCGAGATCGAAGCCCGCGTCGAACCGGGAGAGGAAAGACCGCTCAAACGGCTGCACGGCCGAGATTTCTGGGAGCGGCACGCTGGCGTCGGCGACCTGCACGGCCGCCTTCTTGTCCCCCTCCCGGGCGAGCGAACCAGTCATTCGGTGGCCCTTGAACGTCTCGACTATGAACTGCCGCTCGCTCTCGATGCTGGCGATCTTCTCCCACTTGATCTTGAAATCGGAGTCCGAGTAGTCGGTCGAGAGCGTCAGCACGTCCTTCTCGACCTTCTTGATCTCGCCGACGAGCCGATCGCCCGTGGTGGTGATCACCACGTCGTTGGCCGCATATGAGGCGCCGGCAGCGCCCAGGACAAACACAAGCGTGACGGCAATCGTGCGTGCCAGGAGTATTGAAGAGCTGGCTGATCCCATTTCCGAGCCTCCACCTCAAATACCGGAGGGTGTCCGACATTTCGGAGGCCACTTGGGAGCCTCCGGGTCCTGTTGTCCGTGGACGGTGGTTTTCTTCGGGTTTTCTCGCGTCCCCGGCAGACGGCACGGCACGAGTTGTGCCACTGCACCATGCTTGACGTTGGTCTCTGGCGATCTGTCGGGCTGGTGCGCCGCAATCGTCCGGGCGAGGACAAGTGGCCGCTTGAGGTCACGAGGAGGATGTATGTCGCGTGCAGTTGCGCGGTTGGTGCTGGCAGCCGTCGCCGTCGTGTTCGCAGGAGCCGGCGTCACGTCGGCCCAGACGACGACGGAAACGAAGACGTTCGAGGTCATCGCGGTTCAGGGAAACGATCTGGTCGTCAAGCTGCCTGAGGGTACCAAGGAGCTGACCGTACCTGAGGACTTCAGGTTCACCGTCGATGGGCAGCAGCTGTCCGTTCACGACCTGAAGCCCGGCATGAAGGGTACGGCGACGGTCACGACGAAGACGACCCTGCATCCGGTGACGGTCACCGAGGTGAAGAACGGGACGGTCCAGCAGGTCTCGGGCCCGACCATCATCGTGAAGACGGCCGAGGGATTCAAAATGTTCACGGAAGGGGACGTGGACAAGCGTGGTGTGAAGATCATGCGCAACGGCGAGCCGGCGCAGCTGTCCGACTTCAGGGCCGGCGACAAGCTGAGCGCGACGATCATCACCGAGATGCCGCCGAGAGTGGTGACGGAGAAGGAAGTGTCGGCCACCACGGCCCGCGCGGCGAGCGCGCCGGCGAAGGCACACACCGCGGCGGCGCCGTCTGCGGCGGCGGAGCCGGCCGACTCGGGCAAGCATCTGCCCAAGACGGCGAGCCGGCTGCCGCTCGTCGGTCTCCTCGGGCTGACTTCCCTGCTGGCCGGAGTGGGGCTGACAGTTCGCCGCCGCCTTGCGCGGTAGCGACGAACATCGCGAACCCGAGGCCGCGCGCGCATCAGATCGCGCGCGCGGACTCGGGGGATTTTCGATCACGCGCTGAGCCGTCCGGAGGATGACATGAAGACCACATGGTTCGCAGGCGTGCTCGCGGCCGCGGTACTCACCGGGGCGGCGCAGCCACTGCTGGCACAGGACAAGGGGAAGACCGCAGCCGCCCAGCTCGAGAGCGAATCGAAAGCGGCGCTGCAGAAGCTGTACGCCAGCGCTCCGCTCGCGAAGGGCATCGGGCCGACGGCGTACGCGATCCTGGTCTTCCCCAAGGTCAAGAAGGCAGGCCTGGGGATCGGCGGTCAGTATGGCGAGGGCGCGCTGCTCAAGAAGGGCGCGGCGGTCGCGTACTACAAGACCACCGGCGCCTCGGTCGGACTTCAGGCCGGAGGCCAGACGTACGGCTACGCGATGTTCTTCATGAACGCGAAAGCCGTCGAACAACTCGACAACGCGAATGGCTTCGAGGTCGGCGTCGGCCCGAGCATCGTCGTGGTCGACGAAGGCATGGCGAAGACCACGACGACGAAGACCCTGAAGGAAGACATCTACGCGTTCGTCTTCGGCCAGAAGGGGCTGATGGCCGGCCTCGGCATCCAGGGCAACAAGATCTCGAAGATCACGCCGAAGTAGGACCGTCAGTTCCTAGGCAGTCATCAGCACGTCCTCCGCCTTCGGCGCCACGAACACGCGCGCGCCCGGGCGGAGGTTGAGTTCCCGATAGCGCTCCTGCGACAGGTCCACGCGCACGATCGCGCCCCACTCGCTCTCCAGTTCGACGCGGACGAGCGGGCCCGCCGGGTTCACCATCAAGACGGATGCGCGGAACTGGCGGGCGTCGGTCCAGCCGAGGCTGATCTCCAGCAGGTGCGGCCGGATGAAGACGACCGTCGGCGCTCCCTTGTGCGGACGATCCTCGGGCGGATCAAGGGCCGGCGCGCCGAGGTACGTGCGGCCGTTCTCGATCCGGCAGTGGAACAGGTTCACGTCGCCGAGGAACTGCACGACGAATGGCGTCGCCGGGCTGTGATAGACCTCTTCGGGCGTCCCCACCTGCTCCACGCGGCCCTGGTGCATGATGACGACGCGATCGGACAGCTCGAGCGCCTCTTCCTGATCGTGCGTCACGAACAACGTCGTCACGTGCAGGCGCTGATGCAGCGATCGCAGCCAGCGGCGCAAGTCCTTGCGGACACGGGCATCGAGCGCGCCGAACGGCTCGTCGAGCAGCAGGATCTTCGGCTCCACGGCCAGCGCCCGGGCCAGCGCCACACGCTGACGCTGCCCACCGGAGAGTTGTGACGGGAACCGCTCGGCCAGCGTCTCGAGCTGCACGAGCTGCAGCAGCTGGTGCACCCGCTCGGAGATGGCGCGCTTGGAGGGCCGCACACGCGACGGCTGCACACGCAGGCCGAACGCCACGTTCTCGAAGACGTTCAGGTGCCGGAACAGCGCGTAGTGCTGGAAGACGAAGCCGACGCCGCGCTCGGCGGCCCGCCTCGTCGTCACGTCGACCCCGGCAAGGCGAACGGTGCCGGCATCCGGCGCCTCGAGGCCCCCGATCATCCGCAGCAGCGTCGTCTTTCCGGAACCGGACGGACCCAGCAGGCCGACCAGCTCACCCGATTCCACCTCGAGGCTGACGTCGTCGGCCGCACGGAAGCCGCCGAAGCGCTTCGACAGGTGCTCGACTCTGATGCTCATCGCGGGTGTGCAATCCTCCACTCGATGGTGCGCTTGGCCGCCAGGCTGACGAGGGCGAACAGCGCCAGGATCGAGGCCACGGCGAACGCGCCGGCAAACTGATACTCATTGTAGAGAATCTCGACGTGCAGTGGCGCGGTCGTCGTCTCGCCGCGGATGTGGCCCGAGACCACCGACACCGCGCCGAACTCTCCGACCGCCCGCGCCGTCAGCAGGACGACGCCGTGCACGAGCCCCCAGGAGATCGACGGCAGTGTGACCCGCCGGAACATCTGCCAGCCGCTGGCACCCAACGCGATGGCGGCCTCCTCGGCGCTCGCGCCCTGCTCCTCCATCACGGGAATCAGCTCACGCGCCACGAACGGGACGCTGACGAACATCGTCGCCAGGACCATGCCCGGCAGCGCGAAGATGATCTTGATATCGTGCCCGGCGAGCCAGTCGCCGAACAGGCCCTGCGCGCCGAACAGCAGGACGAAGACCAGCCCGGAAATCACCGGCGACACCGCAAAAGGCAGGTCGATCAGCGTGATCAGGAGCTGGCGGCCCGGGAATGTGAACCTGGCGATCGCCCACGCGGCCGCGATGCCGAACATGGTGTTCAATGGCACCGCCAACGCCGCGACGGTCAGCGTCAGGCCGACGGCGCGAAGGGCCTCGCTCTCGGTGACCGCCGCCCAATAGACGCCAGTGCCCATCTCGAGCGCCTGAACGAACACCGTCACGAGCGGCATCACGAGAAAGAGCGCGAGGAACCCCAGCGCCACCGCGATCAGCGCGCCGCGGAAGAGACGCGCGCGCATCAGGCCCCCTCCTGCAGCGCTCCGGTGCGCCGGCGCAGCCATCCCTGTCCGACATTGATCGCAAACAGCAGGACGAACGACAGAATCAGCATGACGCTCGCGAGCGCCGTCGCCCCGTGGTAGTCGTACTGCTCGAGCTTCGTCATGATGAGCAGCGTCGTCATCTCGGTCTTGAGCGGCAGGTTGCCGGAGATGAAGACGACCGAGCCGTATTCGCCGATGGCGCGCGCAAATGCCAGGGCCGTGCCTGTGATCAGTGCGGGAAGGACCGCCGGAAAGATCACGCGCCGGAACGTCTGCCCGCGCGTCGCGCCGAGGCTGGCCGCCACGTCCTCGATTTCCGACTCGAGATCCTGGAGCACCGGCTGCACGGTGCGAACGACGAACGGCAGGCCGATGAACGTCAGCGCCACGAGGATGCCGAGCGGCGTGAACGCCACTTTGATGCCCGCCTTCGCCAGCAGCGACCCGAGCCACCCGTTCTCGGCGTACAGCGAGGTCAGCGAGATGCCGGCGACAGCCGTGGGCAACGCCACCGGCAGATCGACGAGCGCGTCGATGAGGCGGCGGCCCGGGAACTCGTAGCGCACGAGCACCCAGGCCACCAGCAGGCCGAACCCGGCGTTGATCAGCGCGGCAAGGCCCGCCGCGCCAAGTGTCAGGCGATACGACGCGACGGCGCGCCCGTTGCTCACGATGTGCCAGTACTGGCTCCACGAGATGCCCGTGCTCTTCAGGAACACGCCGGACAGTGGAATCAGCACGAGCAGGCTGAGGTACACGATCGTGAACCCCAGCGCCGGCCGGAATCCTGGCAACGTGCGCGCCGACATCACCGCTTCCTACGATCCCGGCTCATAGATTCGATCGAAGATGCCGCCATCGTCGAAGTGCGTCTTCTGCGCTTTCGTCCAGCCGCCAAAGATCTCGTCGATCGTGAAGAGCGTGACCTTCGGGAAGGCCTTCTCGTATTTCGCCAGCACGGCGATCTGCTGGGGACGATAGTAGTGCCGCGCCGCGATCTCCTGCCCTTCAGCCGAGTACAGGAACTCGAGATACGCCTGCGCAACCTTCCGGGTACCCCGCTTGTCCACCACCTTGTCGACGACCGACACGGGCGGCTCGGCAAGAATGCTCGACGACGGCACGATGATCTCGAACTGATCCTTCCCGAGCTTCTCCGTCGCCAGGAGCGCTTCGTTCTCCCACGCGATCAGCACATCACCGATGCCGCGCTGGACGAAGGTAGTCGTCGCGCCGCGCGCGCCGGAGTCGAGCACCGGCACATTCTTGTACAACTTCGCCACGAAGTCCTGCGCCTTGTCGTCGGCGCCCCACTTCCGCTTCGCGTAACCCCAGGCCGCCAGGTAGTTCCACCGCGCCCCGCCGGAGGTCTTCGGGTTCGGCGTCACGACCGAGATGCCCGGCCGCACCAGGTCGTCCCAGTCCCGCACGTGCTTCGGATTGCCCTTGCGGACCAGCAGGACGATTGTCGACGTGTAGGGCGTCGAGTTGTTCGGCAGCCGCTTCTGCCAGTCGGCCGGAATGAGCTTGCCGATGCGGCTCAGCGCGTCGACGTCGTACGCGAGCGCCAGTGTGACGACGTCGGCCTGGAGGCCGTCGATGACGGCGCGGGCCTGCTTGCCGGAGCCGCCGTGTGACTGATTGACGGTGACCGCCTGCCCCGTCTTCGCCTGCCAGGATTTCGCGAACGCGCCGTTGATGTCCTGATACAGCTCCCGCGTCGGATCGTAGGAGACGTTGAGCAGCGTGATCTTGTTCTGAGCGGCGGCGGGCGCCGCGCTCGCGGCGCCCAGGGCAGCGACGAGGAAAAGGACTCGTGAACGTTTCATGATCGTGTCCCTCTAGAACGCGAACTGCAGCCGCGTGTAGAAGCCGCGCTCGGTGGGCCGATCGCCGCCGTTGGGTGCGCCGCCACGGAACGTGATGTTTTCGAATTGCCCCGTGATCTTCACGAAGCGGTTCAAGTACCAGTTGACGCCAACGACCGAGTCGTGCGACTCACCGGCCGCCGTCGACGGGTTCGCGAAGTAAGACAGGGCGTCGTCATCGACCTTCAGTTCCCCGTAACGTGCGGTCAGCTCGAAGCCGCCCCACGTGCCCTTCGACCGGTCGAAGTTCTGCCTGGGCGAGATGCCGCGGTACGATTCCTTCTCCCCCGTGAGGGCGTACACGCCGGAGATCTGCCACGCGCGCGTCTGCACGTCGTCGGAGGTGACGTTGCGCCGCACTCGCTGGCTGCTGACGTAGTACTCGCTGAGGAACCCGACCGATCCCACGTAGTAGTAGCCCTGCGGGCCGACACGCCAGTGCGCGCCATCCGCCACCGTCGTCCCCTCGACCGTGCCGTCAGCACGATAGCGGAAATGGGTCTGCTGCGCGGCCGTCTTGTACGTCGGCAGATCGGGCGCCGTCAGGGTGCCGTGCTGGCTGCCGCTGGTGACTGCGAAGCCCGCGCCGAGCCCCTTGAACGCGTCGCTCTCCGCGTTCTTGAACGGCAAGGCAAAGATGCGCGCGAGCACGTCCTTGCCGCTCTTGTCGTCGAGGTCGGCGTTGCCGCCGTCGACGACGCCGTTGAAGACGCCAATCGCGTAGGACAGCCGCTCCCCGGCCAGGTCGCCGTAGAGGCTCGCGCCGAGATCGCGATTCGGCGCGATGTTGGTCGGCTCGCCGCGCTCGATGAAGGTCAGCTCCGTCGCCGACTGCAGCCGCTCGAGGCCGAACTGCGGCTTGTACTTGCCGACGCGCAGCTTCAGCCACGGCGCAAACCGCGCGTCGGCATACGCGTCATAGAGCACGGCTTGCCCCCCGCCGAAGTCAGGCATCAGCTTGAAGTCGAAGATCTTGAACGCGGTCGCTTCGAGCACCGGACGCACGCGGCGAAGCACGAACGTCGTCGGGCCGCTCGTCGTGTCGTTGTCGCCCACGAAACGGCCGTCGGCCTGGATGTAGCCCCTGAACTTCACCTGGAAGTCGCCGTCGGCCGACTTCAGGGCATAGCCCTCCTTGCCGGCGGTAACGGTCGGCGTTACTTTCACTTTTTCGGCCGCCTGCTCTTTTTCGATCTCGAGCTTGCGCTGCAGGACGCGCAGCTGCTGATCCAGCTCCTCGATCTTCGCGGCGAGCGCGTCGATCTCGCCTGGCGGATCCGCGGCAGGCTGCTGGGCCGCGGCACTGGTCGTCAAAAACAGAGTCATCACAAACCCGGTGGCGGACCACCGGAGAATCGTCGCACGCATCGGGATGTCCTTCGCATGGGAACCCTCCGGTTGTCCGGTCGGATTGATTGGTTTGTCTGCTACCGCGATGACGCCGCCTGGCGGCTGTCGCGCGGACCGTCGATCCGGACCTTCTCCGTCCGGACGACCTGCACTACCTTCGCATCGTGCACAACCACTTCCACAGACCCGAAGCGGATGCCGCGAACGGCCTCGAGAATCTCTCGCTCCAGGTCAGGGTCAAGAGAGCCCATGGTGTCCTCCGCTAGCTCGCACACTCACCATCCATGACCTCGGGCGAGTACGTCTCGGTCTCGCCCAGGTCGATGAAGTCTTCCGGCTCCGCGGTCTCTTCGGTCAGCGGCTCGAGATCCGCGATGACCGACTTGACTTCCGCGAGGCCGACACGCTGGAAGAAGGACGTCGGGTCCTCGCCCGCTGACTTCTCCCGCTGGTAGAGCCCGATGAGCCGCTCGACCGCGAGCGGCGCCCGCCGGGCCGGAATCTTCGCCGCCAGCCGGCCGAACGTGACGCCCTCGGGCGTCGGTCCGCCGCCGACGAGCACGAAGTACTGCGGGACGGCGCGTCCACCGAGCTTGCGAATGCTGCCCTGGAACCCGATGCCGGCGATGTGATGCTGCCCGCACCCGTTGGGGCATCCGCTCATCTTGACCACGAGGCCCTGGGCGGATTCCGCCAGCGCCTTGTTCTCGACGAGCGCGTCGTGCAAGGTGCGGCCAAGCCCGCGCGACTGCGTCACCGCAAGCCGACACGACTCGGCCCCCGGACAGCTTGTGACGTTGGTGGGCAGGCCTGCTTCGGCCAGGCCGAGGCCGGCGGCGGCCAGCCGCGTGTAGAACGGCTCGAGCTCGCCAATCGGCACCCACCGCACGATGAGGTCCTGATCGATCGTCAGGCGCAGCGTGCCGTCGCCGTAGGCGCTGGCAAGATCCGTGAGCACGCGCAGCTGCTCCGACGTGATGTCGCCGAGCGGCAGCGTGACGGTCGCCGCCACGTAGCCCGCGTGCTTTTGCGGCCGGAGGTTACGGCGCTGCCACTCGAGGAAGTCGGCGTCCGCCACCTCGAGTACCGGACGACGGGCCGGATGAATGCCGGGCCCTGACGTGGCCTGTGCCTGGACGCGCACCGCCAGCGAGTCCGGCGACGGCGCCTTCGCCCGCGCCCAGTCGGGGGCCTCCTCGACCGGCGGCGCTTCAGGATCGAACGGCAGCGGCGGCACGCCTTCGGCCAACACTTCTGCCAGCGCGTTTTCGTACTCGTTCCTGAAGCTCTCCCATCCCAGGGACTTGATCAGGAACTTCATGCGGTTCTTGTGCTTGTGCTTGTAGTCGCCAAGCTTGTGGAACACGCGCACGATCGCTTCCGCCGACGCGAACATGTCGGTGACCGGCAGGAAGTCGTGCAGCGGCGCGGCCGAACGGCACATCGTTGCGGTGCCGCCACCGGCGGCCACGCGGAAGCCACGCACCTCTCTGCCGTCCTCTTCCCGGACGACCGCGCGCCAGCCGATGTCGTGAATCGCCGTGAGCGCGTGGTCCTCGGGGCAACCCTCGAAGGCGATCTTGAACTTGCGCGGCAGCGATGCGCTGAGCTTGTGCCGCAGGAAGTACCGCGTCAGCGCTTCGGCGTACGGCGTGACGTCGAACAGCTCGTCGGCCGACACGCCCGCCCACGGGCAGGCCGTGATGTTCCGTACCGAGTTGCCGCAGGCCTCTCGCGTCGTCAGGCCCTCGTCGGCGAGGCGGCGCATCACGAGTTCGACGTCGTGCAGCTTCAGGAAGTGCAGTTGGATGTTCTGCCGCGTCGTGATGTGTGCGAAGCCCCGGGAGTACTGCTCGGAGACATCGGCGAGCGCGAGCGCCTGCCGTTCGGTGAGCACGCCCTGCGGGATCTTCACGCGCAGCATCTGGGCGTCTTCCGCCTGGCGCTGGCCGTACGTGCCGCGCACGAGCCGGAACGCGCGCCACTGGTCGGGGCCGATCTCGCCGCTCTCGAACTTCGCCAGCGTGTCGGCGAACTCGTCGATGTCGGACCTGAGCGCGAAGGAAGGCCGTCCGCGGCCCAGGGTGGTGGTGTCGTCCATCGCTGACATGGTCATTACCCTCGCTGTCCCTCGCCGCTCAGTCGCGCGACAGGTGCTGCGACCTGCGGCGCCGTCTCGATGACGCCGCCAATACGGGATGAGAGCGCGACGACGTTGCCGATGACGATCGTGCCCGGCAACCTGGTGTCGACGACGGCCGCGCCCAGCTCGCCAATCGTGCCGATCCAGGCGGCCGCGCCCTGCTGCCCTGCGGCCGACACGATCGCGGCGGGCGTGCTGCCAGACCAGCCGCGCGCAATCAGCCGCTCGGCGATCGCGCCGCGCTGGTTGAGCCCCATCAGCACGACGAGCGTCGCCGCACCTGGCGACAGGCTGTCGACAACCGGGCCGAACGCGCTCTCGGCGTGGCCGGACACGATGGAGACCGCCGAGGCCACGCCGCGATGCGTGACGGGGATGCCCGCGAGCTCCGGTGCTGCAATCACGGAGCTGACGCCCGGCACGACGTCCACCGGGATCCCGGCGGCGCGCATTGCCAGGACTTCCTCACCACCGCGCCCGAACATAAAGGGGTCGCCGCCCTTGAGGCGGACGACATGCTGTCCGCGACGCGCGCCGCGAATCATCAGCCGATGGATCGCGTCCTGGCTGATGGCGTGGCGGTTGTGGCGCTTGCCGACGTCGAACCGCTTCGCGCGACGCGCAAGACTGATGATCGCGGCCGGCACGAGCGCGTCGTAGAGCACGAGATCCGCTCGACGGAGCACCGCGAGCGCCCTGCGCGTGAGCAGTCCGGGATCGCCCGGTCCCGCGCCTACCAGCGTCACGCGGCCTTTCACGAGCGCACCCCCTCATAGAGGGCGTTGATGGCCTTCAGGAGCTGCGGTCGACGTGACGCCATCGGCACCTGGTCGCGCTTCCACACCTCGCGCGAGCGGTCAGCCACGTCGAGCCATTCCTCGAGCTCCCCAGGCAGGATGGCCTCGAGCCCCTCGCGGAGCAGGCCCGCGAGCGCCGGCGCACGGCCTTCGGTCGAGATCGCGAGCGTCACGCCCTGTTTTCTGACCACCCCGCCGAGGTACGCCGACGCCGACGCCGGATCGTCCACCGCGTTGACGAACACGCGACGCTGCTCGGCGGCCAGCGCCACCTGACTATTCACCTCGGGCGGCGCGGCCGCGACAACGAACCAGGCGCGGTCGAGATCGCCCTCCGCGAATGCGCGACGCTCGATGCGCACGCCCGACCGTTCGATCTCCGCGACGACGTCCGGCGCGACGACCGTCACCTCGGCGCCCGCGGCCAGCAGCGACGCCAGCTTCGAGGCGGCCACTGGCCCGCCGCCCACGACGAGCACGGGGCGGCCGGCCAGCTTGAGGAACGTCGGGAACAGCTCGGTGCTCATGACGCGACAGGGGCCGCCGGCAGGCCCGCCAGCACGGCGCTGTCCACCAGGCCACGCGTGGCGAGCACGCCGAGGATCCGCGACAGGCTCTCGTCGACCGATTCCTGATCGCTGCGGACCACCACCTCGGGATTGCTCGGCGGCTCGTACGGATCCGAGACGCCGGTGAAGTTCGCCAGCTCGCCCGCCAGCGCTTTGCGATAGAGGCCCTTGACGTCGCGCTCCGCGAGGGCGTCGATCGTCGCGTGCGCGTGCACCTCGATGAAGTCCACGCCATCCTTCGCCGCCAGCGCCCGCAGCTCGTTGCGAACGTCCGCGTAGGGCGAGATGGCCGCGCCGATCGCGACGACGCCGTTGCGCGCGAGAAGCCGCGCCACGAAGCCGATGCGGCGGATGTTGATGTCGCGGTCTTCCTTCGAGAAGCCGAGCCCCTTCGAGAGGTTCGTGCGGACCTCGTCGCCGTCGAGCACTTCGACGCGGCGGGAGTCGTTCAGCCGCGCCTTCAGCGCTTCCGCGAGAGTGCTCTTGCCAGCGCCCGACAGCCCCGTGAACCACAGGACGAAGCCGCGGCTCCCGCCGGCAGGCGCCGGCGCGGGCGCCGCCGCCTTCGACGGCTCGATCGCGCCGCTCGCCGCCACGTAGTGCGCACGAAGGATCTCGGCGACCTCGGGGCGCGTGAACTCCTCGGGCAGGCGGCCGCCGGCCCTGAGCGTCTCCCGAACTTTGGTGCCCGACAGGTCCAGCCGCGTCGATGCGTCGTGCGGGCAGCTCTTCGACGACGCCAGCGTGCCGCACGCACGGCAGTAGAACGTCGGATCCAGCTTGAGAGGCGAGACGCCAATCTCCTCGGCCGTGAACTGATCGAAGATCCGCTGCGCGGCCAGCGGCTCGTAGTACTTGCCGACGCCGGCGTGATCGCGGCCGACGATGAGCGAGGTGATGCCGTAGTTCTTGCGGACCACGGCGTGGAAGATCGCTTCGCGCGGGCCGGCGTAGCGCATCGCGGCGGGGAATGCCGCGAGGATGGTGCGGTCGCGCGGGTAGTACTTCTCCACCAGCGCCTGGTACGCCTTGAACCGCACCGACGCCGGCACATCATCCTGCTTGGTCTCGCCGACCAGCGGATGAATGACCAGGCCGTCGCTCACTTCGAGCGCGAGCTTCGTGAGGTGCTCGTGCGCGCGGTGAATCGGGTTGCGCGTCTGGAAGCCGGCCACACGGCGCCAGCCGAGCGCGCTGATCTTCGCGCGCAGCTCACGCGGCGTGAAGCGGTAGTCCAGGAACGGCCGGTCGTCGCCGAGCGGCAGCACGCGCACGGAGCCGCCGACGAGTTGCTTCGGCCGCCCCAGCAGATACGCGACGCCGGGATGCGCGGCCTCGTCCGTGCCGTAGATCGCGCGCGACTCCACAAGCGGGTCGCGCGTGAACACGTCCGTGATGGTGATAGTGCCCCAGAGACGGCCGTTCGCGTCGACCAGGCCGCGCTCTTCGCCGACGGCGACCTTCGTCGCCTCGTCCACCGCGAGCGTGAACGGCAGCGACCACACGGTGCCATCCGAGAGGCGCATGCGATCGAGCACCGACTGGTAGTCGGCCTTGCCGAGAAAGCCAGTGAGCGGGCTGGCCGCGCCGGTCGCGATCAGCTCGAGATCGGCCTGCTCGCGTGCGTCGAGCGGCAGCGTGGGCAGCGATGCGGCGCGCGCGGCAAAGGCGGCGGCTTCGGATTCAGGAACGAGGCGGTCCACGAGGGTGCCGCCGTGTGGCGTAACAAGCGTGCGATCACTCACGAGCTGTGTCTCCCTTGGCTTGGGTCGTCAACAGGTCCGTCTTCAGGTGGAGGCCGCATTCGTTCTTCTGGAACCCGCGCCAGCGTCCTGCGCGCGGATCCTCCCCTTCGGCCACAGGGGTCGTGCACGGCCAGCAGCCGATGCTCGGGTAGCCGGCGTCGTGCAGCGGGTTGTAGGGCACATCGTTGGCCCGGATGAATGCCCAGACGTCCGTCAACGTCCAGGCGACCAGCGGGTTCACCTTCAGCAGGCCATACCGCTTGTCGCGCTCGATCACCGACGCGTCGGCGCGCTCGGCGGTCTGATCGCGGCGAATCGCCGTGATCCAGAGGTCGTTGCCCTCGAGTGCGCCGCGCAGCGGCTCGAGCTTCCGAAGCGCGCAGCAGCGCGTGGGGTCGCGCTCCCAGAGCGCCGGTCCGTGCGCCGCCGCCTGCTCCTCGACCGTCTGCTCCGGCCGGACCGCGCGAATCGTGATGCCGTAGCGCGCCTCGAGGGCGCGCCACACAGTGTACGTCTCCGGGAACAACAATCCGGTGTCGAGCGTGAAGATGTCGATCGGCAGGCGCGCGTCGGCGATGAGGTGGATCAGGGCGCAGCCTTCCGCGCCGAAGCCCGTGCCGAACGTGGCGCGGCCCGCGCGGGCGGCCCACGCAAGCACCTGCTCTGCCGACCAGCTCTCGATCCCGTCCGGAACCTCTACCAAAGCCATTGCCCTCGCTGCGATACACGACTGCCCGGGGCCGCCGCATCATCAGCTGCCCGGAACGAAAAAGGCCCGGAAGGCTTGAGCCTCCCGGGCCTCAGGTCGTCTGTTTGAGTGCGGGTCGATTAGCGGGTTACTGACCGGCACGGACGAGGACCTGCGGCGCGGGGGCCCTTCCGGGCCTCGCGACAACAACAACAGGTCATGGACATCCGCGCAGTAGACATCGTGAAAAACTTCTCAATAGTAGACGACATCGCCCCGCGGCCTGTCAAATCGGTCGTCCCGGGACCAATGGCGCCGCCCATTGTGCCTCACTTGGCGCGGATCTCGGAGGGGCCTACCATGCTGAGAGGGCGCTGATGATCAGCCGCCGCCGGTTCCTCACGGCTCTCGCAGCCTCAGTCGCCACACCCATCTCTGGCGCTGAAGCCCTGACACTGCCCTTCTGGCGCAGCCGCTCCATCCTGATCGACAGCAGCTCATCCGCCTGGCTCGACGAGCTCGAATGGCACTATCGCCGTGGCTACAGCCTAGCCGTCCGCACGAACCAGCGCGTCCCCGAATTACCGCTGCCACGACAGGGCGAGGAACCGCGGCGCGACGCCCGCGACCGGCCGCCGCTCAACGGCGCGGCGTACGGCCGCGTGCTGCGGGCGCGCTTCCCCGATCTGCGGCGTCACTTCGCCTTCGAGTACTACCCCTGGTACGGCACGCTCCCGTGGCGGCACTGGGACCAGTGGAGCCGCCATCCGCCGTACGACCTGGCCGTGACGTCGGTGCCCGCGCTCGGCCCGTACGATTCGCGCGACCCCAAGGTCCTCGAGCGCCACGCGCGCTGGATCGCCGAGAGCGGCGTTGGTGCGATCAACATCAGCTGGTGGGGCCAGGGCAGCTACGAGGATCAGTCGGTGCCCCTCGTGATGGACGTGATGCACGACCACGATCTGAAGGTCACGTTCCACCTCGAGCCGTATTCCAACAAGCGGACCGATCTGTACGCGGAGGACGTCGAGTACCTGCTCTCCAACTACGGCGACAAACGACGGCACGACGCGCTGCTCGTGCTGCGCGACGCGGACGGCAACGAGGGACCCGTCCTGAAGTCGTTCGCGACGATCATGCCGCCGACGTCGACCGACTGCTTCGGCCGGACATCACCAGTGGCCCTGTATCGGCCCGACTCGGACTGGCGCAGGCAGACAGACCTTGTGCGGACGACGTTCCGGCGCGACTTCGACCATTTACACCTGTTTGCCGACTCGGGCGCGCTCGATCGCGTGCAGGCCGCCGGCTTCGACGGCATCGCGATGTACGACAGCTTCCTGCGGCCGGATCGCTGGCCGTCGCTCGCGCGCGCCTGCCGCGACTTCAGGCTCGTGTTCTCGTTCAACATCAACTCGGGCTTCGACGGCATCTCCCAGCGCGAGGTCCCGCCGAGTTCCTGCTACAGCCCGCCCCGTTTCGAGCCGCCCGCCACGCTCGACTGGACCCGCCCGCTCGATCGCGAGCGCGCGCGGCTGCTCGCGGAGGGGCGCATCGATGACACCACGCGGATGACGCTGGCGCTGCAGACGGACGGCACGCTCACCGACAACGGCGCCGGGTTCTTCATGGTCTACATCAACTCGTTCAACGAGTGGCACGAAGGCACGGCGTTCGAGCCGATGCGGAACAGCAGCGACCTGCTGCCGGACGAGATCCCGTTCGAGTACCACAATCCGGCGGACGGCAGCTACCGGCTCGGATACCTGACCAGCCGGCTCGCGCCGGTGCTGAATCCGTCTCTGGTCGCTGACGGTGCGCTCTCGTCGCCCGTCGTGCCGTAAACGCCGCAGCTACCAGACGACACGGGCGGGGTATTGCGCGATCAGCGCGTCGGGCGTCAGCAGTGTCATCCCGTGGACGATCGACTGGCAGACCAGCAGCCGGTCGAAGGGATCGCGGTGAAGGCCGGGCAGCCTGGCCGTCTGCAGGACGGACTCCTCGTCGATCGCCAGCGCCTCGATGCCATGGCGCTCCCTCATCCGAGGGACGAAGTGCTCGGGCGACTCCGGCAGCGGCAGCCGGCCGAGCGCATGCTTTGCGATGATCTCCCAGGCTGACGCCGCGCTCAGGTACACCTCGTGGTCGGGGGCCTGAAACAGCGCGCGCGCGCGGGGCGAGAGCGCCGCCGGGTTGCCGATGACCCAGAGAAACGTGCACGTGTCGAGCAGCAGCCTCATCGACCGGGCCTGCGCTTGCGGGACGCCTCCCGGGTTCCGTAGGGAGTGGTCGGCTGCTCTGCCACGACATCTCGTCGGCCGCTGCGCGGGGCCACCGGCAGCGACTGCCCTGAGAAGCCATCGAGCAGGTCGTCGGGCAACGGCTCGAAGAACTCCGGCGGCACCTCGAACCCGCTGAGCGCGTCGCCCAAGGGCCGGCCGCCCGCCCGCGCGGGCGCTATCGCCCGCAACTCGGCGACGGGTCGATTCCGCTTGCAGATCACAACCCGCTCTCCCCGCTCGACTGCCTCGAGAAACTCCGAGAGCCGCGCTTTGGCCTCGTGGATATTGACCTTGAACATGGTCATATTTTTGACCATGTTGAAGCACCTCTGCAAGAGCGGCGCACCCGGAGATCGCGGCCGCGACGCCGCGCGTCACCCTCACAGAACTCCTTTCGTACCAGCGGGAAAGGCCCAGGAACAAGCAAATTGACCCTGGCCATGTAACCGTTTACGATGCCGGGCCGTGAGTAACGACAGTCAGCAGGATTCACCAGCAGACACACCGGCGCGGGACGTGACTGCCGCGCCCACCATCCGGCAGGTGGCGGCGATGGCCGGTGTATCCACGGCCACCGTCTCGCGCGTGCTCTCGCAGTCGGGCCGCGTCAGCCCCGAGTTGGAGACGCTGGTCCGCAACGCCGCCAAGGCGCTGAACTACCAGCCCAACCGCGCCGCGCGTGCGCTGCGCGCGCGACAAGGCACGACGGTCGGCGTGCTGATCCCTGACATCCAGAACCTGTTCTTCACGGCCATCGTCCGCGGCATCGACGACGAGATCCAGAAGCACGGCTACACGGTGCTGCTGGCCAATTCCGACGGATCGACGGATCGCGAGCGCGTCTACCTGAACACGTTTCGCGCCGAAGGCGTCGCCGGCCTGCTCGTTGTCCCCTCGCAGGACGACGAGCGCATCTACCGCGACTTCCTGCGCACGGGCGTGCCGCTCGTCGTGCTGGACCGCACGGTACACCTGCCGAACGTCGACCTGGTGTCGGTCACGAACGCGGAAGGGTCCGCGCAGGCCGTGGCGCATCTGGTGGAGCTCGGACACCGCCGCATCGCGATGATCGCCGGGCTCGAGGCGCACAACGTGGGAGCCGAGCGGCGGCGCGGGTTCATCGCCGGCCTCGACGCCGCGGGCCTCCCCGTCGATCCCGCGCTCATCCGCGATGGCGGCTTCGAGCGCGAGGCGGCCCGGCGCGCAACCCACGAGCTGCTCGGCCTCACGTATCCGCCCACGGCGATCTTCAGCGCGAACAACACGATGTCCCTCGGCGTGCTGCAGGCGCTCCACGAGCGCGGCCACCGTTGCCCCGACGACGTGTCGCTCGTCGGCTTCGACGACATGCCCTGGCAGGTCGCGACGCAGCCGCCGCTCACCTGCATCGCGCAGCCGACCTACGACATCGGCGCAACGGCTGCACGGCTCCTGATTGCGCGGATCGCCGACCCCACGCGGCCGGTGCATCGCGTCGTCCTCGAAACCTCGCTCATCGTTCGCTCTTCGTCAGCACCACCGAGAGCGCGGTAGAGTCATCCACTCCGGCCATTTGCACATGCGCGTGCTGCTGCTCTCCTCCATCGTCGCCGTTTCACTGGCCTGCGCCGTCACCATTCAGTCGTGCGGCGGCTCTTCAGCGCCGCCTGCGGCGACGAAGCCGGTCATCGCGCTGGTAATGAAGTCGCTCGCGAACGAGTTCTTCAAGACGATGGAGGAGGGCGCGGCGAAGCATCAGGCGGAACACGCGGCCGACTACGAGCTGGTCGCAACCGGCATCAAGGACGAGCAGGACGTCGCCAGGCAGATCGCGATCGTCGAGCAGATGATCGCGCGCCGGGTGAACGCCATTGTCCTGGCGCCGGCCGATTCGAAGGCGCTCGTCGGCGTCGTGAAAAAGGCAGTGGATGCCGGAGTGACGGTCGTGAACATCGACAACCGGCTCGATCGCGACGCGATGGCCGAGCGCGGGCTCACGGTGCCGTTCGTGGGGCCGGACAACCGCAAGGGTGCCGCTGCCGTTGGCGCTTACGTCGCGAAGCGACTCAGGAAGGGCGATCCGATCGTGATTCTCGAAGGCGCGCCGAACGCCTTCAACGGCGTGCAGCGGCGACTGGGGTTCGAGGACGCGGCGCGCGAAGCCGGCCTGGTGATCGCGCGCTCGCAGACGGCCTACTGGGAAACGGCCCGGGCCAACCAGGTCGTCACCGCGCTGGCGGCGGAGCGGCCGGACGTGAAGGCGTTCCTCTGCGCCAACGACTCGATGGCGCTCGGGGCCGTGGCCGCACTGAAGTCATCGCGCCGTGCGGGACAGGTGCTGGTCGCCGGGTTCGACAACATCTCCGCCGTCCACGCGCTCATCACCAGCGGCGACATGGTCGCCACCGCCGATCAGCACGGCGATCGGCTCGCCGTCTACGGCATCGAGTACGCGCTCGAACGCCTCCGCGCACCGGCGACGGCGCTGGCCGATCGCGAGACACCGGTCGATCTCGTCACCGCGGAGAAGCCCCGCTGAGCAAGCGGCCTCGCTCGGGTCTGGACGCGCTGGGCCTGCTCGTCGTCCTGCTGGCCCTGAGCGGAGGCTTCGGCCTCTTCACGTCGCACTTCCTCACCTGGACGACGGCCCTGGCGCTGGCGAACCAGGCGCCCGACACCCTGCTGGTCGCGACGGGCATGACGCTGGTGATCATCACCGGCGGCATCGATCTGTCTGCCGGATCCGTGCTGGCCCTCTCCGGCGCGGTGTTCGGCCTGCTGCTGACGAGCACCGGGATGCCAATAGCGGCGGCGGCGTTCGGCGCATTGACGACCGGCGCCGCCTGCGGGCTGTTGAACGGCTCGGTGACCGTGCGATGGCGCCTGCCCTCGTTTCTCGTGACGCTGGCGATGCTGGAGATGGCGCGCGGCGGCGCGTACCTCGTCACGCACTCGCAGACGATCTATCTCGGCGCGCGCGTGGACGTCATCAGCGCCGACCTCGTGGCCGGACTCACGGCGCCCGTGCTGCTCGCGGTGGTCGTAGTCGGCGGCGGCGAGTTCGTCCTGCGGCGGATGGTCTTCGGCCGGCAGCTCCTGGCCGTGGGCACGAACGAAGAGTCCGCGCACCTGGCGGGCATCTCGCCGGGCCGCGTGCGTCTTGCGGCGTTCACGATTGCAGGCGCGCTGGCCGGGCTGGCTGCCGTGGTGCAGGCAGGACGACTGGCAGCCGTCGATCCCAATGCGGGAACGGGCCTCGAACTCGAGGCGATTGCCGCCGTCGTGATCGGCGGCGCGAGCCTGACGGGCGGCCGCGGATCCGTGGTCAACTCGGCGCTCGGCGCGCTGATCATCCTGGTGCTCGGCGCCGGGCTCGCGCAGATGGGTGTGCAGGAGCCCACGCGACGGCTCGTCACAGGCGCGGTGATCGTCGGCTCCGCTATCCTCGATCACTATCGAGGCCGCGGAAGGACCGCTCGATGACCGTGCCAGCCATCGTCGTCGTGGGCAGCCTGAACGCCGACCTCGTCGTGCACGTGCCACGATTCCCTGTCGCCGGCGAGACCATCAGCGGAGAGGGGTTCGTCCTGCTGCCAGGTGGCAAAGGCGCCAACCAGGCGTGCGCCGCCGCCCGGCTCGGGGGCGTGGTGGCGATGGTTGGCCAGGTCGGACGCGACGACCAGGGCGGGATGTTGCGCGAGTCGCTCCGTCGGGCTGGCGTCGACGTGCGGCTCGTCGATCAGGACGAGCAGGCGGCGACGGGCGTTGCGATCATCAGCATCGATGCGACAGGCGAGAACCAGATCATCCTCGCGGCCGGCGCCAACGGCACGTTCACGCCGGAACGGCTCGCGCGCGCCCTTCCCCTGATTCGCAGCGCCAGTGTCCTGCTGCTACAGCTGGAGACGCCGCTCGATACGGTGATGCGCGCGGCGACGGAGGCTCGGGCCGCCGGCGTCACAGTGGTACTCGACCCGGCGCCGGCGCGCGACGTCCCCGATCAACTGTTGCGTCTTGCCACCTACGTGACGCCGAACGAAGGCGAGCTTGCCCGCCTGGTCGGCGCGCCAGTCGCCGACGAGCCCTCGATGGCCGACATCGACGGGCAGGCCGCCAGACTCATCGCTCGAGGATCGACTCGAGTGCTGGCCAAGCTCGGCGCGCGCGGCGCTCGACTGATCACGGCCGACGGCGCTACAGAGTGGCCCGCCCGGCATGTGACGCCGGTCGACACCACGGCCGCCGGCGATGCCTTCAATGGCGCCTTCGCCGTCGCGCTCGCTGAAGGCGCCGACCTCGATCGCGCCGTCCGCTTCGCCACCACCGCCGCAGCTATCTCGGTCACCCGCCACGGCGCGCAGCCGTCCATGCCCACGCGCGCGGAAGTGGACGAATTCGCGCGCTGACGTCAGACTACGGGCTCCAGGCTCCTTGGCCGAACTAAAGTTCGGCCCTACGACCGCACGCAGCACTCCAGCACCGCCCTGCAGCACCTCACTTAGCACTTCTCACTTCCAACTTGGCACTATCATCTTCCGCATGCCAATCCGCGTCGCCCTGATCGGCACCGGCAAGATCGCCGTCGCCAACCATCTGCCTGGCATCGGCTTCGCGCGCGATGCCGAAGTGACCGCACTCTGTGACCCGAACCCCGAGGCGCTCGCCGAAGCCTCGCGTGTGAGCGGCGTTACGAAGACGTGGACCGATCCGTTCACGTTGATTAAGGAAGCGCCCGTCGACGCCGTCATCGTGGCGACGCCCAATCGTTTCCACCGCGACATCGTCGTCGCCGCGGCCCAGAGCGGACGCCACGTGCTGTGCGAGAAGCCGCTCGCGCTCACTGTCGCCGAGGCCGAGGACATGCTGTCGGCGGTCGAGCGCGCCGGCGTGCGGCACATGACGGCGTTCACCTACCGATTCGTGCCGGCCATGCGCTACATGCGGCACCTGGTGAAAACCGGTGCCATCGGCACGCCCTGGCACTTCCGCGCGCAGAGGTTCCAGGACTGGGGACGCACGGCCCTCGGCTGGCGTCAGCGCACCTCGGAGGCCGGCTCGGGCGAAATCGGCGACATGCTGTCGCACCGGCTCGACTTCGGGCACTCGGTGATTGGGCCCATTACGCGCGTGATGGCACAGACGCGGCAGGTCTGGCCCACCCGCCTCGACGATCAGGGCGGCGAGCACGCCTCGGATACGGAAGATTGGGTCGGGTGCCTGGCCGAGTTCGCCGGCGGCGTAACCGGAGTGTTCGAGAGTGTGAAAACCGCTGCGGGTTACGCCGGCGGTGTGACCAGCCGCGACTGGTGTGAAGTACATGGCAGCGAGGGCGCGGTGGTCTACGAGCTCGCCCACCCCCTGCGGGTCCTGGTTGCCCGGACGGGCGGGAACTATGCTAGTGTTCCTGTTCCGGTTGAGTTGGAGAAAATTCAAGGATCCGCTCGCGACGGCCGCGCCGATCCATGGCAAGGGTTCCGGTACGACCAGGATTTTGAATTCGTGGAGGCTATCCGAAGCGGAAGGGCCTGCGAACCTTCGTTTATTGATGGTCTTCGCGTGCAGGAGGTGATGGCGGCCATCTTGCACTCTGCAAAGGAACATCGCGCGGTTCTACTGGAAGCGCGTGACCGGCTCTAACTGGTCCACCAGCTTCAAGCTCATGCGTTTACGACGGGACGACTAATCCGAAGATCGGGCTGGATCTAGTGTGAATACTTGAATTTGGTGAATCCACGGTGTTATACACGCAGGGCATCGTCTGACCACTCCTATCGAACCGCACTCATTCTTCTTGGCGAGGCCCGCCGCGGATGTCCGCGGCGGTTGTATGGAGTAACCAGGAGCAGGGGCGATGCAGAGACGTAACAGGCTCGCGTGGGTGTTGGGCATCTTGCTGGCGATGCCTGGCATCAGTTGGGCACAGGGGTTCAACGGAGCAATCACCGGAGTCGTCAAGGACAGTTCAGGAGCCGTCGTTCCGGACGCAGCCCTGACGCTCAGGAACGAGAAGACGGATCAGACCGTTGCCACGACGGTGTCGGGCCCGGAAGGCGAGTTCGCGTTCCGCAACCTGAATCCGGCCAATTACACGGTGGAAGCCCTCAAGGACGGCTTCCAGACCGTCTCGCACCCCAAGATCGAGGTCACGCTCAGCTCGACCCAGCGCGTCGAGATCGTGCTGCCTGTTGCCGGGGCCCAGGAGAAGGTCGAAGTCATCGGAGGCTCTTCTGTGCTGAGCGTCACCGAGACGCAGGAGCACGGGATCTCGCCCGAGACGCTCAACCAGCTCCCCCTTCTCATGAACAGCGGTCCCCGCGCAGCCGCCGGCTTTGCCGTGCTGATGCCCGGTGTGAGCACGGGAGGCGGGTCCAACGCGTTTGACGCGCGCACCAACGGCGGGCTGCAGTCTGGCGACGAGGCGACCGTAGACGGCGTGAGCATGCAGCAGGGCTTCATGAGCCAGGGCGGCATGGTGTCGATCTTCCAGGACTTCCCGATGTCGCCGGACATGGTCAGCGAGGTCAAGATCCTCACCTCGAACTACGCGCCCGAGTACGGCTCGTCCACCAGCGGACAGATCATGGCGGTCACGAAGTCCGGTGGCAGCTCGTTCCACGGCTCCGCCTTTGAGTTCCACCGCGACGACTCGCTGCTGGCCAAGCAGTGGGGCCTGCAGGGCGACAAGGCGCCGTTCAAGAAGAACAACTACGGCGTCAACATCGGCGGTCCGGTGAAGGTGCCTGGACTGTGGGGAGACCGCTGGAAGAGCTACTTCTACTTCGACTACGAGGGCTACCGGCAGACGGGCGGCTCCAACTCGCCGACCTTGTCGATCCCCTCGCTGGCGGAGCGGAACGGTGACTTCCGCGACTGGCGCGACGCAACCGGCAACCTGATCCCGATCTACGATCCGGCCACGATCAAGGTCCTCGCGGACGGCAGCGTGGTGAAGCAGCAGTTCATGGGCTGCGACGGCCACACGCCCAACGTGATCTGCCCGGACCGGATCAGCGCCATCGTAAAGCCGTGGCTGGCCGCCCTGCCCAACCCGACGAGCGGCGGGCCGACGAACAACTACCTGGCGCCGGCGATCCCGGACACGATTCTGGGGAACTCCGATTACTTCATGGGCCGGTACGACTTGCAGGTCGGCCACGACCACTTCTTCACGAGCATCTGGCATCAGCGAGCGCCCGCGAAGTTCGTGTCCACGCTGCCGCAGTCAATCGCCAACGAGACGTACTCGGATCCACAGAACTCGTGGGTGAACCGGTTCAACTGGGACCGCACGTTCAGCGCGACGGTGCTGAACCACATGTCGATGGGGTACCTGAACCGCAACGAAGGTTACGGCTCGGTGAACCAGGACTTCGTGAATGACTTTCCAAAGATAGCCGGCGTTGCGGGCTACAACGTGCCGCCACAGATGGCGTTTGACGATGGGTTCGCGCAGTTCGGCCAGAGCGCGGGCGTCAACATCGGCAACGTGACGACGCGGCCCACGTTCATCATCAACGACATGATGACGTGGAGCAAGAGCGCGCACACGATCAAGGTGGGGATGGAGTACCGAAAGATCATGGGCAACATCCACTCCAACGGCAACCAGGCGGGAAGCTTCAACTTCGGCCGGGGCGCGACGGGGCTGACCACGCTCAACTCCGGTAGCCCCATCGCCAGCTTCCTGCTGGGTGCGGTGGACAACGGAGGGGCGACGTTCCGTGACGTCCCCAACGCGTACCCGCGCCAGCACGCGTGGATCTTCCACGCCGGCGACACGTGGCGCGTCAGCGACAAGTTCACGCTGGACTACGGCCTGCGGTGGGACTACTACTCACCGTCATCCGAGAAGTACGACGTGTTCTCGTTCCTCGATCCGACCGGGCCGAACTCGGGAGCGGAGGGCAGACCGGGCCGTCTGGTGTTTGCCGGCGACGCGTACGGCGCCAACAGCTTCGGCGCGCCGTACCCCGAGGACAACTGGTACGGCGGGATCGCTCCGCGACTCGGGGGCGTCTACAACCTCAACGACAAGACCGTCGTCCGGGCGGGTTGGGGGATCTTCTACACCCAGGCCTTCTACCCGGGTTGGGGCGGCGGTATCCAGCAAGACGGCTTCGCGACGGACGCCTCGTTCAGCTCGAGCCTGGGCGGCGTGCAGCCGGCCTTCTATCTCGATCAGGGCCTGCCACAAACCTTTACCCCGCCGCCGATCATCCGTGACGACTACGACAACGGCAAGGGCATCCTCTATCGCCCGGCCGATGCGAACAAGCGTCCATACGCGCACCAGTGGAACGTCACGGTGGATCGCGAGCTCGGTCGCAACCTCTCGCTGAGCGTGGCGTACGTCGGCAGCGCGGGACGCCGCCTGCCGTCGAGCATCGCTCCGATCAACGCGATCAACCCCAGCTACCTGTCCATGGGCGATGCGCTCAACAACGAGTTCACCCCGGGCCAGGCGAGTCTGGATGGCGTCCCAGCCCCCTACGCCGGCTGGGCGCAGCAGCTCATCGACAACGGTTGCGCTCCGTCGGTGGCTCAGGCGCTGAGTCCCTACCCGCAGTACTGCTCCACGCTGCAGGGGCTCAACGAAAACCACGGCACGTCGCACTACAACTCGCTGCAGATGAAGCTCGAAAAGCGCTTCTCCGGCGGGACATACGCGCTGGTGTCCTACACGCTCTCGAAGACGATGGAGAGCGCGTCGAGCAACACCCAGCGCGACGCGACGACATGGAGCGGCCTGCAAGGCGTGATGTCGCCCTTCGAGCAGAGCCGCAACGAGTCCATTGCCTCGACGGACACGCCGCAGGTACTGTCGGCAGCCTTCGTGTACGAGTTGCCGGCCGGCCCGGGCAAGAAACACATGAACAGCGGCATCGGCGCATGGGTGCTGGGCGGCTGGCAGGCGAGCACGATCTTCCGGTTCTCGTCGGGACTGCCCACCTACTTCCGGTCGGGGTTCTGCAATGTGCCGGGCCAGTTCAGAGCGGCGTGCATCCCCGCGATCACCAACGGCGGTTCGGTGTTCGCCCAGGACAAGGGAAGCTTCGATCCGGCGAAAGGCCCGCTGTTCAACAAGGACGCCTTCGAATCGGTCGATGCGTTCAACTTCTACTACGGACATGGGAACCTCCTCGAGGAGTCGGTCCGCGGGTTCGGGTACCACAACCAGGACCTCTCGCTCATCAAGAACACCAGGATGGGGGGAGGGACGAACTTCCAGTTCCGGTTCGAGATATTCAACATGTGGAACTGGCACATGTTCACGACCCGCGGTGGTGGCGACATCACCAACGGCCAGTCGGCGTTCAACACGGACATCTCGGATCCGGATTTTGGGAAGTGGACGGGCGCGGTGACCGATCCGCGCACGATGCAGATCGCGGTCCGGTTCGAGTTTTAGCGGGCCTCCGGCTCTATCGAGCCTCGGCCCACTAGAGATCACTTGCGAGCCCCGGGATGGGCTCGCAAGAGTTCTAACGCGCATCGAGTAATCTGATGGCGTCGCGTCCGGCAGGGCCGGGCGCGACGCCCTTTTTGTTTCAGCGCATGCTCAAGCGGCTCGTCTCGACTCTGCTAGTGACTGTCCTGCTCGTTGCCGCCCATGGGGGCGCCGCGCAGGACCTGCCGCCCTCGCTCGCGGATCGCTTCTCCACCGGCGTCGACGCGCTCAAGGCGGGGAACCTGGGCGCCGCCGAGGCAGCGTTCCGCGACGTCCTCAAGGCGGGCGGAGAGCGCCCCTTCGTTCACCACAACCTCGGCATCGTCCTGCTGCAGCGCGGACGCAATGCTGATGCCTTGGTGGAGTTCCGCGCGGCCTCACGGCTCGATCCGTCGTTCGGTCCGGCGCGGTTGCTGGCGGGCACCTCCCTGCTGGCACTCGGTCGGCCAGGAGAGGCCACTGCGGAATTGAAGCAGGCCGTCCGTCTGATGCCCGGTGAACCGGCAGCCCACCTGCAGCTCGCCGACGCGTACGAGCGCTCCGGCGACACCGCCGGCGTTGTTGCCCAGTATAGGTGGCTCGTGTCCGCCTCTCCCTCCAACGACGAATACATTTATCGCCTAGGCAAGGCCTATTTGAAGCAGGCCCAGTGGTCGTTCGAGCGCATG
>Ga0207701_10000504_pt1 | contig 40382 bp, 45 predicted proteins | sample KBSSwiSSwithPhiX_FD_184294 | JGI IMG/M metagenome (GOLD analysis project Ga0207701, IMG submission 184294) | Switchgrass rhizosphere bulk soil microbial communities from Kellogg Biological Station, Michigan, USA, with PhiX - S5 (SPAdes) (version 2) | ecosystem: Environmental > Terrestrial >... | reverse complement strand
CTTGGTCAGCGCAACTCGGTAGAGGTCGGCTGCCTGGGCATAGTCGCCATAGCCGTAATAGGCCTCCGCGGTGACCATCGCTTTCTTGGCGTCGGCGGCGGATTTGGCTGTAGTCGCTGCGGCAGCCAGCGAAGCCCGGTCGCCCTGCGAACGGGCGCTGGCCAGCGAATAAATCTGGCTGAATGTCGCGCGGCTCTTATCGATTGCCTTGGCGGCAAAACCTTCATCCAGAACCGCTTTGGCTTCTCCCGGGAAGCCCTTGGTCACCAGCGTGTTGGAGTAGCGGTAATAATCATTCTCGCCCTGGAGCGCTCCAACAGCCCGCGCAAGCCTCATCGTATCGATAAGAGTCGCATCGTCCTGCCCGGTGCTGGTCTGATAGATGCGGATCGCATCGCGCCAATTCTTGGGGCTCGGATATGCCGCAACCCATTCACGGGCGAGTGCCGGTGTGGTCGGCAGCTTGGCGTCGAACGACAACTTGACTGCTCGCTTGTACCAAGCCTCTTCCGGCTTCTGCCCCGCGGCGGTGCGAACGGCGATCGCCTTTTGGATCAGTGCAACACCTTCCGCAGCGCGGCCCTGGCTATTGCGCGTCTCGCCGAGCGTAACCAGCGCTTCAACGTTGTTTGGGTCGATCTTCAGGGCCTGGTCGAGCGCCGCGCCGGCCTGATCGTAGGCCTTGGCATTATAGTGCAGCTTGCCCAGCCCCAGGTACAGGGTGAGAAGTTCCGATGGTTGAGCGTAGCCCGAGGCCAGCACCGCCTCGACCCCCTTGGTCATGGCGGCTGTGTCATTGGCGTCGACGGCGGCCTTGAGCTGCAGCTTGGCGATCACATAGCGATCGTCATTGGTCTTGGCCTTCGCTTGCGCCGCTGCAAGTGCCGCCGGAATCGCAGCCACGTCCTTGGCATTAACCGCGGTCTGAAGCGCAAGGACTTCCTTGCGAGCAGCGTTGGAAACGCTGGGGCCCTTGGTTGCGGCCGGCGCCTCGTCGGCGGACTGTTGTGGAACCTGCGGGGGTGCCTTGGGGGCAGGCATTCCATATTGCGCCGCAGCCGGGCTCGCGAACGCGATGCTTCCAGCGGAAATCACCAGGGCAACCGTGGTGGGGGTGAGCTTCATTGCCGTCTCCTGTTGCGCTGGCCTCGGTCAGGCAAATCAGCGCGAATATCGTGGGATACCGGGCAAGCCCCATAGACTTGTCGCCCGGTTGCGAAAAGCGCCAATAGCGCCAAAGGCATGAACTCTCTTTGAACCGCTCCATTCACGCGCGCGCGACGCGCGCGGGGGTGGCGCTGCCCCCGCCTATCGTCTAGCAGGCTTCCGGGGGCACACTCGCGCATCGAGCGGGTGATTCCCCGCGATCAACGACAGCAGAAACGACAGGACATATTTTGGCGACCCAGCCTCCCGCCGAGGAACATCAACACGGCGACATAGCCCCCATCTCCATCGTCGAGGAGATGAAGACCAGCTACCTCGATTATGCCATGTCGGTGATCGTCAGCCGCGCGCTGCCCGACGTGCGCGACGGCCTAAAGCCAGTCCACCGCCGCATCCTCCATGCCTGCCAGGAAGCGGGTTATGTCGCCGGCCGCCAATATCGCAAGTCGAGCCGCATCGTCGGTGACGTCATGGGTAAATATCACCCCCATGGCGACCAGGCGATTTATGATGCCCTCGCCCGAATGACGCAGGACTGGTCGATGCGCGTCCCGCTGATCGACGGCCAGGGCAATTTCGGTTCGATGGATCCCGATCCGCCGGCGGCGATGCGCTACACCGAAGCGCGTCTCGCCAAGGTCGCCAACTTCCTGCTCGGTGACATCGACAAGGACACGGTCGACTTCCAGCCCAATTATGACGGCCAGGAACGCGAGCCGCAGGTGCTTCCCGCTCGCTTCCCGAACCTGTTGGTCAACGGCGCCGGCGGAATCGCGGTCGGCATGGCCACCAACATCCCGCCGCACAACCTCGGCGAGGTGCTTGCCGCGTGCCGCGCCTATATGGACGATCCGGCCATCAGTTCCGAAGGGCTGATGGAGCATGTCAAAGGCCCTGATTTTCCAACCGCACCACTGATCCTCGGCACATCGGGCATTCGGGCAGCCTATACCACGGGGCGCGGATCGATCCTGATGCGCAGCCGAGCCCATGTCGAGGAGGGGCGTGGCGACCGACGCTCGATCGTGCTGACCGCAATTCCTTACCAGGTCGGCAAGTCCGGCCTCGTCGAGAAGATTGCCGAGGCGGCCAAGGACAAACGGATCGAGGGTGTCTCCGACATTCGCGACGAATCCAACCGCGAAGGCGTCCGGATCGTCATCGACCTGAAGCGCGATGCGACGCCGGAAGTGGTGCTCAACCAACTGTGGCGGCACACGCCTGCCCAATCGAGCTTCCCGGCCAATATGCTGGCAATCCGCGGCGGGCGCCCGGAAACGCTGGCACTGCGCGACATCATCGAGAGCTTCGTCAAGTTCCGCGAGGAAGTCATTACGCGGCGCTCGAAATTCGAGCTGCTGAAAGCGCGCGAGCGAGCCCATATCCTGCTCGGCCTGGTCGTCGCCGTCACCAACCTCGACGAGGTTGTCAAACTGATCCGCGGATCGGCCAGCCCTGCGGAAGCCCGCGAGAAGCTGATCGAGCGGGCGTGGCCGGGTGACCAGATCCGTCCTTACATCGCTCTGGTGGAGGCGGTCGAACCGCAGAAGGCGGGTGAAAGCTACCACCTCAGCGAGGCCCAGGTGAAGGCAATATTGGAACTGCGCCTTCACCGTCTTACTGCGCTGGGCCGCGACGAGATTGGCGGCGAGCTGGAAGAGCTGGCCAAATCGATCGGAGAATTGCTTGAGATCTTAAGCAACCGTGCCCGTCTCTACGAGGTGATGCGCGAGGAGTTCGACGAGGTCGAGGCCGAGTTTGCAACCCCACGCGTCGCCGAGATCACCGCAGCTTTCGATGGCCTGGAAGATGAAGACTTGATCGAAGTCGAGGACATGGTCGTGACCGTGACCATGACCGGCTACATCAAGCGTACGCCGCTGGCCCTTTTCCGCGAACAGAAGCGTGGGGGCAAGGGCCGCTCGGGCATGAGCACCAAAGACGAGGATGTCGTCACCGAGCTGTTCGTCACCTCGACGCACAATCCGGTGCTGTTCTTCTCCAACACCGGTCGGGTCTACCGGATGAAGGTATGGCGGCTGCCCGAAGGCGGGCCCACCGCCAAGGGGCGGCCGATGGTCAATCTGCTGCCGCTGGCGGAAGGCGAGACTATTACTACCGTTCTTCCCCTGCCCCAGGACGAAGCGGAATGGGGCGGCCTGCACATCATGTTCGCCACCGCCAAGGGAACGGTGCGGCGCAATTCGATGGACGCCTTCACCAACATCCCCACCGCCGGCAAGATCGCCATGAAATTCGGGACGTCGGACGAAGGCGAGGAAAGCGAAGAGGACAATCTCGACCGGATCATCGGCGTCGAGCTCTTGACCGAAGAGGACGACGTCCTGCTCGCGACGCGCAACGGCAAGGCGATCCGCTTTCGGTCAACCGATGTGCGCGAGTTCCAAAGCCGCGCCTCAATGGGCGTGCGCGGCGTCCGCCTGCTTGAGGACGACCATGTCATCTCCATGTCCATCCTGCGCCGCGTCGGGACGACTCCGGAGGAGCGTGAGGCCTATCTTCGCTGCCCTGCGTGGCGGGAAAAGGACGAGAACTGCACTTTGCCGCCCGAGCGCTATGCCGCATTGGTCGAGGGCGAACAGTTCCTGCTGACCATCACGGAGAATGGCTACGGCAAGCGTTCCTCGACTTACGAGTATCGCCGAACGAACCGCGGTGGCCAGGGTATCATCAACATCGTCACCAGCGAACGGAATGGCGGGGTTGTAGCGAGCTTTCCGGTCAAGCCGGGCGAGCAACTGATGCTGGTCACCGACCAAGGCAAGATGATCCGCACCACGGTGGGGGATATCCGGATTGCGGGGCGCAATACACAGGGCGTAACCATCTTCAACGTAGCCGAGAATGAGAAGGTCGTCTCCGTCGCCAAGATCGACGAAAGCGAGGAAGAGGAAATCGAGGTTGAGGGCGGCGACGAGATCGCGCCGGAACCGGGTGCGACAGTCGGAGAAGATCTAGCGTCCGGCGATGAGGCGTAACGAGGAACGGGGGCGTCCGGGGGCGCGTTGTTTTGGGGAGTATCTTTTGCCGGAGGAGATCCTGATGCCGCTTGCCAACAACGCCCTTGTACTAGTCACCGACGGACGGAAGACCCTCTTTTTTCGCAACGAAGGTGATGAAAACCAGATCGACCTTCGCACTGAGGATTTCGGCGAGCGAGAGGATGCCAAGGACCGCGAGCTTAGGACCGACGCACCCGGGACAACCGCGCAATCGGCTGGCTACAGCGGACGGGTCGCCTACGAAGAGACCGATTTCCATCAGCAGGAAGAAGATCGCTGGGCGGTGGCCGCTGCCGAGGACGTCAACAAGCGTGTGTTGAGGAACAATTTCGACCAACTGGTGATCGTTGCGCCGCCGAAGACGCTCGGCCTGATCCGCAAGAAGCTGCACAAGGAAGCGGAACGGAAGCTGGTCTGCGAGATTCCCAAGGAAATGACGCGCCGGCCGATCCCCGACATCGAGGCACTGATCGTCGGCGAAACCAAGGCGGAAGCCCCAGCCGCCTTTTAAGGAAATAGGTGAGTTACTTGGGCGTCACTCGCTGCTGCATTGAGCAGCAGCGTGCGATGGCATTGAGCGGGTTCGCGTTCAAAGCAGAGCAACGCGCTCGGTTTCTCGGCCGCCAATTCCCGCATTTGCTCAGCCTGCACAATCGCTTCCGGCAGCTCGAGCTGTTCCGCGTAAATGCGCTCAAGGTCTTGTTGGCGTCCTGCCCTCGCAGCCGATCGGCCATCCGCAGGCGTACCCAGTGCCTTTAGATGCACATAGTCGATCCCCGCCTCTTTAAGCGCGGCCTTGAGCGGCGTCTTGGAGAAGCCCGGCCGGCGCGACAGAGGCAAGGCCCGAACATCGATGACGCGCTCGACGCCGGCGTCCATCAGCGCGGCAAGGAATTCGCCCATCGTCGTCGCTTCATAGCCGATGGTGAAGATGCGCATGGACGCTGTTTAGGTGAAGGCTTAGGGGAGCGCCATGGGTCACGACGTGCATATTATCGGCGGTGGGCTGGCTGGGTCGGAAGCGGCCTGGCAACTTGCCGCTGCCGGGCTGAAGGTTCGCCTGAGCGAGATGCGCGGCGGTGGTCACGGCACGCCTGCCCACGAGACTGATCACCTCGCCGAAATGGTCTGTTCGAACAGCTTCCGCTCCGACGATCCCGAAAATAACGCTGTTGGCCTGCTTCACCAGGAAATGCGGGCACTGGGATCGCTGGTGATGGCAGCCGCTGACCAACATCGAGTCCCGGCCGGCTCGGCGCTGGCTGTCGACCGCAAGGGCTTTGCAACCGAGGTGACATCACGAATTGCCAAGCATCCCAACATTGAAGTGGTGCGCGAGCGGGTCGATCGGTTACCGAGTTCGGGATTGACGATCGTCGCCACCGGACCCCTTACCGCGCCGGGACTCGCCGAGGCGATTGCCGGTGTGACCGGCAGCGATGCCCTCGCCTTCTTCGATGCCATCGCTCCGATTGTGCATCGCGAGAGCATCGACATGTCAGTGTGCTGGATGGCCGCGCGATGGGACAAGGGCGGCAAGGATTACGTCAACTGCCCGATGACCAAGGAGCAGTACGAAGCCTTCGTCGCGGCGTTGAACGAAGGCGAAAAGACTGAGTTCAAGGAATGGGAAAAGGACACGCCCTATTTCGAGGGCTGTATGCCGATCGAAGTTATGGCGTCACGAGGTGTCGAAACGCTTCGCTACGGACCGATGAAAGGCGTCGGGCTCGACGACCCTCGTACCGGGCGCTGGCCTTATGCCGTCGTACAGCTACGGCAGGACAATGCGCTCGGCACCCTATGGAACATGGTCGGGTTCCAGACCAAGCTGAAACATGGCGAACAGGTACGGATTTTCCGCACGATTCCAGGTCTGGAAAATGCCGAGTTCGCGCGGCTGGGTGGGATCCATCGCAACAGCTTCATTCGCTCGCCCGAGCTGCTCGACGATCAACTGCGGCTCAAGGCCATGCCGCACATCCGTTTCGCCGGGCAGATCACGGGATGCGAGGGCTATGTCGAAAGCGCCGCGATCGGCTTGATTGCTGCACGCTTCGCAGCCGCAGAAGTGCGTGGCCGCCCCTTGTCCGCGCCACCGCCCCAAACGGCACTCGGCTCACTGCTGGGCCACATCACCGGCGGTGCCGATGCCGAGACCTACCAGCCAATGAACATCAACTTCGGACTGATGCCGCCGATCGAAGGTCCCAAGGCCAAAAAAGCCGATCGCAAACGGATGTACACGGACCGCGCGCGGGCCGCCCTCAGGGAGTGGCTGCCAGAGACTCAACCCGTGCCAGCCTAGCTGCAGGCGCAGGCCGGCTTCTTTGGCCGCGGTTTGGGAGCAGTCGTGGCATATTCGGCGGGGCTCAGCGTCTTGCTCTTGTCGACGTCCGCCTCAGCAAACTTGTCGATTGTACGAACCGCCCACTCCTCGAAACCGAGCTTGCCATCCTGGTCGAGGTCGAGCTTGGCGAAGGCCTTGCGGCGAGGCTCGACCAGCTCAGCGAGGCTGATCCGCCCGTCCTCGTTCTTGTCCGCCCTGGCGAACCGCCTCTGCTCCTTGCTTTTGGCATCGGCCTGCGGAGCGTTGGGAATCGGCGACAAGGGCGTTGGCGTCGAACCCAGCCTGGGCTGAGGAGCTGCCGGAATGGCCGGCTCCTGGGCGCGGCCGGAAAGTGCGAGAACCGCACCCGTTATCAGCAACAGAAATGATACAATGCCGGCAACCCAACGGGTCATATGCCCTCCTAAGATTGGGGGATCCGGCAACGCGACTGTTATTTCCTAAGTGAAACGAATTCAATCCACCTAGCCGATGGTGCCGAACAAGCGGTGCGACAACAAGGCGGCCGCGCGACCCGGGGTCGCCTCCGGCTCGATTGCCGGTGCTTGCTTGGCGTCACGCGCAGCAAGCCTGGCGAAAGCCGTCAGCGGGCGTAATCGCCGGGAAAAACGGTGACCTGCCAGCAATTGCAGCTGCTCGGCTGGCCGTTCGATCAGGGCCAGCCGTTTGCGCCTTACCTGCTCGTAGGCATGTAACTCCCCCGCCGCGTCTAGCCTCTCGTCCTTAGTGCCAAGAAGCCCGGCGCCGATCGCAAACAGCCTGGCGCCTCGCGCGCCAACCCGTTTCATGTCGGGCTGCTCGTCAAGCAGCGTGGCCCAGCCATCCTCCAGCGCAGCCAGATTCCTACCGCTGATCCCTCGAGGCAACAATTCCCTTGCGGCCGCTTGAAGTCGCGGCTCGGGCGGAGCGGCACTGGCATCCAGCCGTTCCAGCGCTTCGCGCCACCAGGCAAGGCGGATCGCGCCCAACACCGGCTGGGTCGATGTTGCCACCACTTCCGCAAGCGCATCGTCGATGGCGAACAGGGCATCGAAGGCGGGGCGGAGCTCGGCCGGCCAATGCAGCCGTACGAGGTCCCGGTCCGTCAGCTCAGCGATAGCTGACAGCCTTGGCCGCCGCCACGACTTCATCCACCTTGATCAGCGCCAGCTTCTCGAGGTTGGCTGCATAGGGAAGCGGAACGTCGACGTTGGTTACGCGCAACACAGGCGCGTCCAGGTCGTCAAAACCTTCCTCCATGCATATCGCCATGATCTCGCTGGCTATCGAGCAGGTCGGCCAGCCCTCTTCAACCACCACCAGGCGATTGGTCTTCGCCAGTGATGTCAGCACCGTCTGCTTGTCGAGCGGACGCAGGGTGCGCAGGTCAATTACCTCGGCGTTGATCCCGTCATGCATTAGCTGCTCGGCGGCCTGCAACGCTACGCCGACCCCGATCGAATAGGTGACCAGCGTGACATCCTTGCCCGGGCGCACGACCTTGGCCTTGCCGATCGGCAGGACATAATCATCGACATCGGGGACGTCGAAGGTCTGGCCGTAGAGCAATTCATTCTCGAGGAACACAACCGGATCCTCGCTACGGATCGCGGCCTTCAACAGCCCTTTGGCGTCGGCCGCGCTGTAGGGTGCGATCACGACGAGGCCCGGCACTGCCGCGTACCACGGCCCGTAATTCTGGCTGTGCTGAGCGCCGACCCGCGCCGCGGCGCCATTGGGCCCGCGGAACACGATCGGGCATCGCATCTGGCCGCCCGACATATAGTTGGTCTTGGCTGCCGAATTGATGATGTGGTCGATCGCCTGCATAGCGAAATTGAAAGTCATGAACTCGATGATAGGCTTCAGACCGCCCATCGCCGCGCCAGATCCAATGCCGGCAAAGCCATATTCGGTGATCGGCGTATCGACCACGCGCCGGGGACCGAACTCGTCCAGAAGCCCTTGAGTGACCTTGTAGGCGCCTTGATACTGGGCGACTTCCTCGCCCATCACGAAGACGCGCTCGTCCTTGCGCATTTCCTCGGCCATGGCGTCGCGCAATGCTTCGCGGACCGTCATTTCCTTGAGCGGCGTGCCATCCGGGACATCCGGCTCGTCGCGGGTCGCGGCAACGTCAGCGACCAGGTCGCGAGCTGCCGTCACCATCTGATGCGGCGTCGGCGTGGCAGCTTCCGGCTCCGGAACCGGCGCAGGCTGCGGCTCGGGTATGGAAGTTTTCGGCTCATCCGCCTTGGGCGCAGAAACGGCCTCGCCCTCCCCTCCCATCAGGGCAATGACCGTGCCGACTTTGACCCCGTCGGTACCTTCGGGGATCAGGATCTTGCTGATCGTCCCCTCGTCGACCGCCTCGAACTCCATCGTCGCCTTGTCGGTCTCGATCTCCGCCAGGATATCTCCGGAAGAGACGTTATCGCCTTCCTTGACCAGCCATTTGGCGAGCGTGCCCTCTTCCATGGTCGGCGAGAGCGCGGGCATTTTGAGTTCGAGCGCCATCAGTAGCTCTCCACCAGTACGTCGGTGTACAATTCGGACGCCGCAGGTTCCGGCGCATCTTCCGAGAATTTCGCAGCTTCGACAACAATCTCTTTGATTTCCTTATCGATTGCCTTGAGTTCCTCTTCCTTGACGCCGAGTTTTTCAAGCGCCTTGGCGGCATGGTCGATCGGATCGCGGTGTTCGCGATAATCCTGCACCTCCTCGCGGGTCCGGTACTTGGCCGGGTCGGACATGGAGTGGCCGCGGTAACGGTAGGTCAGCAGCTCGAGGATGATCGGTCCCTTCCCCGCCTGGGTCCAGGCCATCGCTTCCTCAGCGGCGCCGCGAACTGCCAGAACGTCCATGCCGTCCACCTGGATGCCAGGAATGCGGAAGCTCTCGCCGCGTTTGTAGAACTCCGGCTCGGACGCGGCCCGCTCGACGCTGGTCCCCATTGCGTAGCGATTATTCTCGATCGCGTAGATTACCGGCAGGTCCCAAAGCTTCGCCATGTTGAAGCTTTCATAGACCTGGCCCTGATTGGCCGCGCCATCGCCGAAATAGGCGAGGCAGGTACCGCCATCCTTCGAATATTGATGCTTGAAGGCCAAGCCCGTGCCGAGCGCGACTTGTGCGCCGACAATGCCATGGCCGCCATAGAAGCCATGTTCGACGCTGAACATGTGCATCGAGCCGCCCTTGCCCTTGGAGATGCCGGCCTCACGACCTGTGAGCTCGGCCATGATTACCTTGGGGTCGATGCCATAGGCCAGCATGTGGCCATGGTCGCGATAGCCAGTGATGACGCTGTCGCGGCCGACCTTCATGGCCGACTGCAGTCCGACGGCGACTGCTTCCTGGCCGATGTAGAGGTGGCAGAAGCCGCCAATCAGGCCCAGGCCATAAAGTTGCCCTGCCCGCTCCTCGAAGCGGCGAATGAGGAGCATCTGCTTGTAGAAAGCAAGCAACTCTTCCTTCGAGGCCTTGTAGCGCTGCGGCTCCTTTGGCCGTTCCCGGTTGGGTGTCGCGAGCGCCGTACTGCGGGGCGCGGCCTTGCGGGCGGTCTTCGCCACATACCTCTCCACTTCTACTGCGGTTGGCGCGCCTATAGGAGGGGCGAGCACGATAGGGCAATGCCGTAGCGTAAAGGATTCGCCAATCGGGGGCGAACCCTAGTCTTCGAGCGGAACTACGACTTCGTCGCTGCGGACCAGTCCCAAGTCCTTGCGGACCATCTCGTCGGCGAGATCGGGATCGGCTCGGCGCGGATCTAGGAGAGCCGACTTATGCTTCAGCTGGGCGCGTTCAGCCTGCAACGAAGCCAGTTCAGTCTTGCGAACTTCTAGCTGCTGGGCATAGCCGCGCCACGCGAACAGGCCGTTGGGCCCAGCGATGGCATGGCCGGCAAAGGTCCCCACGACGAGCAAGGCCAGCGCCGGCATCGCGGCGCGGCGGATCAGTCCAATGCTCTTGGGGTGCTTCCCACTCATATGTTTAGAAGAATCAGAAAGACGCCATGAAGGCAAGCGCTTTCATGCCATTGATTCACAGAAATTTTCCCTGTGACTCTGCGGACTCAGTTGGCCCGATAGGCCTTGATCGCCGCAGCGCCCGGATAACCGGCCATGTCGCCCAGCTCTTCCTCGATCCGGAGCAGCTGGTTGTACTTGGCGGTGCGGTCGGATCGGGCGAGGCTGCCAGTCTTGATCTGACCGCAGTTGAGGGCGACCGCGAGGTCAGCGATGGTCGAATCCTCGGTCTCGCCCGAGCGGTGCGACATCACTGCGGTATAGCCCGATGACTGGGCCAGCCGGACCGCATTGGCGGTTTCGGTCAGCGTCCCAATCTGGTTGACCTTGACCAGGATCGAATTGGCGATGCCGTCCTTGATGCCGTCGGCCAGCCGTGACTCGTTGGTCACGAACAGATCGTCACCGACCAGCTGGACCCGAGACCCGAGCTTGTCGGTCAGCGCCTTCCATCCGACCATGTCGTCCTCGGCCATCCCGTCCTCGATCGACGCGATCGGATAGGCATCGGCCAAATCGGCAAGATAGGCGACCATCTCATCCGGCGACAGGCTGCGCCCTTCCCCCTCCATGGCATAGCTTCCGCCTTTGAAGAATTCGGTCGACGCGCAATCGAGGGCAATCAGCACGTCGCTGCCAAGATTGTAGCCCGCAGCCTGCGTTGCTTCGCCGATAAGATCGAGAGCCGCCCGGGCCGAAGCGATGTTCGGCGCAAAGCCGCCCTCGTCGCCGACGGCAGTGCTCAGTCCCTTGGCATGCAGCCCACTTTTCAGTGCATGGAATATCTCAGCTCCGCAGCGCAGCGCTTCGGAGAAATTCGGCGCACCGACTGGCATCACCATGAATTCCTGAAAATCGATCGGATTGTCGGCATGGGCGCCCCCGTTCAGGATGTTCATCATCGGTACTGGCAGCAGCGTAGCGCCGGTACCACCGACATAGCGATAGAGCGGCATGCCCCGTGCTTCGGCCGCTGCCCGCGCCGTCGCGAGGCTGACACCGAGGATAGCATTTGCACCCAGCCGGCCCTTGTTGGGCGTGCCGTCCAGATCAATCATCGCCGCGTCGATTTCGGCCTGGTCTTCGGCATCGAAGCCGACGATCGCCTGGGCAATGGCGCCGTTGACTGCCTGCACCGCTTCGGAAACACCCTTGCCGCCCCAGCGTGACTTGTCGCCATCGCGCTTTTCGACCGCTTCATGGGCTCCGGTCGACGCTCCCGACGGTACCGCGGCGCGGCCCATCGACCCGTCTTCCAGCGTGACGTCGACTTCGACCGTCGGATTGCCCCGGCTGTCGAGGATTTGCCGGGCGTGGATGTCGACGATCGCGGTCATGCGGATCCCTTTTTCGATGGAAGGACGTTGCGGCCCCTATACGGCGCGCGGCAAAGCGTGCAACTTTAGCAAGGGGTCCGGAACGATCGATTTGGCGCCGGGTTGAGGGGGAAAAGGAGGAGACGAGACTATGGCTGATCCCAAGGAGCTTCCCGAAGGAACCGACGCGGTGATTGCCGGCGCATCGACAACCGAAAATGAGGAGGCACTGATCGTGCGGGAATCCACTGCTCGCGACAAAGCGCTCGAGAAGATCAAAAGCGGCACAGACAGATTGTCAGGCCAGGCTGCGGACAAGGCGCGCGGACTGGTCGGCCAGGGGCTGGAGCGCGGCGGCGAAGCGCTTGCCAACGTGTCCAAGCTGGTCGGCGACACGGCCGCCGGGCTCGATGAGCGGCTGGGCGAAGAATATGGCGATTATGCCCGAAAAGCCGCCAGCGCGCTTGAGGAAGCCGCCAACAAAGTCAGCGCCAAGAACCCCGACGAGCTGATCGATGATACCCGCGAATTCGTTCGCAAGAGCCCGGGCGTTGCCCTGGCCGGCGCGGCGATCATCGGCTTTGCACTCGTTCGCCTGGTGAAGTCCGGCCTCGACCAGGGCCGCAACGACGACGAAGACTGATCCATGACTGACGGGGGCGATGAGGAGGACGAAAAGCCGATCGGCGAGCTGTTCGGCCAGCTGATTGACGAGGGCAAGGCCTATGCCAAGGCCGAGCTTGGCCTGGCCAAGGCCAGTGCCGAAGCCAAGGCAGATGAGATCAAATGGCCGGCGATCCTGCTGTTCTCGGCCCTGCTGTTCGCCCAGGCAGCGGTGACGGTCGCTGCAATTACAGTGGCAGCCGCGCTTGCGGGGGTGATCGGAAGGATCCCGGGGTGGATTGTCGCTTTCCTGCTCACGGCGGGCGTGGCTTACCTCCTTTTTGCAGTCGCCATGGCGAAGCTGAAGGCTGCCAAATGACGGACACACCCAAGATCGCCGCAGCTCGGATTGAAGTCGAGCGGACCAAGGCAGAGCTGCTCGACACGGCCCGCGACCTCCAGCAGCGCCTGCAGCCCAAGACGCTTGCCAACGAGGCTTGGGAAAAGGCCAAGATCAAGGGAGCCGACCTGGCCGAGGATGCGGTCGACGCGGTTGCCAAGCGGCCCGTCGCAGTGGGGAGTGTGGTCGCCGCATTGGCCATGTTTCTCGCCCGCGAACCGCTCAAGAAGGCGACGGTCAAATTTTACGACGTCATGACGCCACTTTTTGAACCCAGGAAAAAGCCAGCGGCGTTGAAGCCCAAGGCAACCGCCAAGCCGGCCCGTACTCCGGCAAAGCGGACAGCCAAGGCGCCCCGGCGCATTGCATCGAAGAAGACGGAGAAAGCATGATGGCCCGGCAGCAGAATAATGAAACGCCTAGCGCCCGCGAACGGGCGATCGACGGATATGACAGTGCCCGCGAACGGGCCCGCGACCAAGTCGACGGTTCCCCCCTGCTCGCGCTGGGCGGCGGGCTGGCGCTCGGCGCACTGGTGGGCGCGCTGCTCCCCAAGACCAGGGCCGAGCAGCGGCTCATGGGCAAGACAGGAAGTCGGATCACTACCAGCGCCCGCGACGCATTCGACGCCGCGCGTGAGGCAGGCCGCGAGAAGCTGACCGAACTCAACATAACCAGCGAGGCGGGCAAGGGCGCAGTCCAATCCCTGATCGATGGGCTGGGCGAGGCCGCACGATCGAGCGGCCAGGCCGCGGTGGACGCGGTCCGTACCAAGGGCTGATTGAAGGACAGGCCGATTTGATGCTAGCGGGCCGGCCATGAGCAAGCTCCATCTCGTCTTCGGCGGCAAGGTCAAGGATCCGCAGGGGCTGGAATTCACCGACCTCGATCATATCGATCTGGTCGGCCTCTACGACAGCTACGCCGCTGCCGAAGAAGCCTGGCGAGGCGCAGCGCAACGCAGCGTCGACGATGCCGAGATGAAGTATGTGGTGGTTCATCTCCACCGGCTGCTGGAGCCGGGAATGGATGGCATTTCCCGGCCCAAGGACTAATCGAACGGCTAGGCCTTTCGGTAGCGCCAAAGCAGCAGTGGCCGTTGCAGCAACATTCCAGCGACGAAGCCGCCAATGTGGGCAGGCGTTGCGAGCAAGATTCCTTCCCCGCCAGCCAGGAACCCAGCCATCCACTGTAGCACCACCCAAGTGGCGAGCAGCCAGGCAGCATGGATCCAGCGGTTGAGCTTTTGATTTTTGGTTACCTGCTTCGGCCGGCCAAAGAAGAGTGCATAGAGCCCGAACAGAGCGCTGATCGCGCCGCTAGCCCCGACTAGCGGCACCGTGCTGTCCGGATCGACGGCGAACTGGGCCGCGCATGCAACAAGTGCGCCGACCAGATAGGCAAAAATCAGCGCCGAGGCGCCGACGACCCGCTCGACCTGGGCGCCGACAAACACCAGCACCAGCATGTTGACGGTGAGATGCAGCCAGCCGCCGTGAAGCAGAGCCGAGGTCCAGGGGGTCAAAACCGCCGGTACCGCGCCGGGGACCAGCAATTGGTTGGTCATTCTCGCCGGGATAAAGCCGCCGAACACCGCCGACCATTCGATGCCCCCGAAGAGGATCGCCATCGCCGACACCGCCACTGTGACAATGGCGATGATCGCGGTCGCGCTCCTCAGCCGAAGCATTAGATGAATTCGATCTTGGCAATCTCGTAGGATCGGTCGCCGGCTGGCGTCGACACGTCGACCTCGTCGCCCTTCTGGCGGCCAATCAGCGCTCGGCCGAGCGGCGAGTTATAGCTGATCCGCCCGACCTTGGCGTCGGCTTCCGTCTGCCCAACGAGCTGGTAACGGACCTTCTTGTCATCCTCATCGAGCAGCGTGACGGTGGCGCCGAACACCACTTTGTTGCCGCTGAGCGTAGTGGGATCGATTACCAGCGCGCGGCTTAGACGGTCTTCAATATCGGCGATCATCGCCTCGATCTGTCCCTGCCGCTCCTTGGCAGCATGATATTCGGCGTTTTCCGAAAGATCGCCATGGGCGCGCGCCACCTCGATCGCGTCGATGACCTCCGGCCGCTCGAGCTTGAGGCGCTTCACGTCCTCGGTTAGCTGCTGATAGCCTTCGGCCAGCATAGGCACCTTGTCGCTCGCCATGTTCAATACCCTTTGTCTCTCTTGCCAAAACCTGACCCGGCGCCGCGCCCTTGGGCGACGCATTGGACGGCAGGTTTTCGCGGAAAATCAGTTCGTCGAGGCGGAATAATAGGATTGGAGCGATTTCACTTCAAGCGCGTGTCCGCGTAGTGCCTCGATTGCCCTTGCAGTCGCCAGGCTGGCCGGCGCCGTGGTGAAGTAAGGCACCTTGTTCTTCAGCGCCGCCTCGCGGATCGTCTGGCTGTCCTTCAGCGATTGCCAGCCTTCCGTAGTGTTGAACACCAGCTGGACGTCGCCGTCGACGATACGGTCAACAATGTGCGGCCGGCCCTGGGCAACCTTATTCACTCGTTCGACCGGCAGCCCTTGCGCCTCGAGATGAGCAGCCGTGCCGCCGGTAGCGATCAGCTTGAAGCCAAGTTCGATCATTTTTTGGACCGCCGGGACAATGTGATCCTTATCGGCATCCTTGACCGACACGAACACGGTGCCATTTTCCGGCAGGATAACGCCCCCGCCAAGCTGGGATTTGGCAAAAGCGATATCAAAATTACTATCGATTCCCATGACTTCACCGGTGCTCTTCATCTCCGGTGATAAGACCGGATCGGTACCGGGGAATCGGGCGAATGGAAACACGCTTTCCTTGATCGCGATATGGTCGATGTCGCGGTTAATCGGCTCAAATCGATCCAAGGCCTCCCCCGCCATGACGCGAGCGGCGATTTTGGCGACCGGACGGCCGATCGCCTTGGCGACGAACGGGACAGTTCGGCTGGCCCGTGGATTGACCTCGATCAGATAGATTTCGCCGTTCTTGACCGCGAACTGGACGTTCATCAGTCCCTTGACCTGGAGGGCCAGGGCAAGCGCCTTCGTCTGCCGCTCGATTTCGCCAATGACCTCATCGGATAGGCTGTAAGGCGGAATCGAACAGGCGCTGTCGCCCGAATGGACTCCCGCTTCCTCGATATGCTGTAGGATGCCGGCGACTGCCACTTCCTGGCCATCGCAAATGGCATCGACGTCAACTTCGATGGCATCGCGAAGATAGCGGTCGATCAGCACCGGCGAGGTGCCGGATACCTGCACCGCGGTGGCGATGTAATGGTCGAGCTGCTCGGGACCGTCGACCACTTCCATCGCCCGGCCACCAAGGACGTAGCTCGGCCTCAGCAGGACGGGATAGCCAATTCGCTCGGCTACGGCGATCGCTTCGTCGCGGCTGCGGGCAAGGCCGTTTGCGGGCTGCTTGAGCCCCAACTTGTCGACCAGCTTCGCGAAACGTTCGCGATCTTCGGCCAGGTCGATGCTGTCCGGCGACGTCCCGAGGATGGGAATCCCGTCCGCCTGCAGCTCGGCCGCCAGCTTCAGAGGCGTCTGACCGCCCAACTGGACTATCACGCCCACAAGCGTGCCCTTCTCGGCTTCACGATGGACGATTTCCAGCACATCCTCGCCAGTCAGCGGTTCGAAATAGAGGCGGTCCGACGTGTCCGGATCGGTCGAGACCGTCTCCGGGTTGCAATTGACCATGATCGTCTCGAACCCGGCATCCTTGAGCGCGAAACTGGCGTGGCAGCAGCAATAATCGAACTCAATCCCCTGGCCAATGCGGTTGGGGCCGCCGCCCAGGATGACCACCTTGCGCCGGTCGCTAATCTCTGCCTCGTCTTCGGGCTCACCAAACAACGGCGCTTCATAGGTCGAGTAAAGATAGGGAGTGGCAGCATCGAACTCGGCGGCGCAGCTGTCGATCCGCTTGAAGACGGGGCGCACATCCAGTTTCAGACGTGCCCTGCGCACTTCAGCCTCTGTCACGCCGCCGGTAAGTCCGCGCAGCGCGTCATGGACCACGCCGCCCCCTCCCGCTGCAGCTTCCGACATTTGCCGTTCAACATGGGCCGAACGCAGTGCAAGTTGGGCCAAGCGCTTGTCGGAAAAGCCCATACCCTTGAGGCGCCTCATACCGGCAGCGTCCTGAGGCAGGCCCTCGTCGCGGACCTGTTCCTCGGCGGCGACGATTTCGGCTAGCCGCTCGATGAACCACGGATCAAAGCCTGACACTTCGTGGATCCGCTGGATGGTAAAGCCGTGACGCAGCGCTTCAGCGGCTACAAGCAACCGGTCGGGCGTTGGCCTGCGGAGTCGGTTTTCAATCTCGGCCTCCGAAGCGGTTTCCAGCTCGCGCACGCGATCCAGGCCGGTGAGGCCGGTCTCCATGCCTCGCAGGGCCTTCTGCAGGCTTTCGGCGAAGCTGCGACCGATCGCCATCACCTCCCCGACCGACTTCATCGCGGTCGACAGGTGGTCCGTTGCGCCTTTGAATTTCTCGAATGCGAAGCGCGGCACCTTGGTCACGACATAGTCGATGGTCGGCTCGAAGCTGGCCGGGGTGGCGCCACCAGTGATGTCGTTGGCGATCTCGTCGAGCGTGTAACCGATGGCCAGCTTGGCGGCGACCTTGGCGATGGGGAAACCGGTTGCCTTGCTGGCCAGTGCCGAGGAGCGAGATACGCGCGGGTTCATTTCGATCACGATCATCCGGCCGTTCTTCGGATTAATCGCGAACTGGACATTGGACCCGCCGGTTTCGACACCGATCTCGCGCAACACTGCGATCGAGGCCGAGCGCATCCGCTGATATTCCTTGTCGGTCAGAGTCAGCGCTGGTGCGACAGTGATGCTGTCGCCGGTGTGCACGCCCATCGGGTCTACGTTCTCGATCGAGCAGATGATGATGGCATTGTCCGCGCGGTCGCGTACCACCTCCATCTCATATTCCTTCCAGCCGAGCAGGCTCTCCTCGATCAACACCTCGTTGGTCGGACTGGCATCGAGCCCGCTGCGGACGATTTCGACAAATTCCTCGCGGTTGTAGGCTACCCCGCCACCAGTGCCGCCGAGCGTGAAGCTCGGCCGGATGATTGACGGAAGACCGGTGGATTCAAGAACCTTGAGCGCGTCGTCGAGATTATGGGCGATGCCGGAGCGGGCGCTTTCCAACCCGATCTTGTCCATCGCCTCACGAAATTTCTGCCGGTCTTCCGCCTTGTCGATGGCGTCGGCCTGAGCACCGATCAACTTGACGCCGAACTTCTCGAGCACGCCGGTGCGGTTGAGGGTCAGGGCGGTGTTGAGTGCGGTCTGGCCGCCCATGGTCGGCAGCAGAGCGTCAGGCCGCTCCTTCTCGATGATCTTGGCGACGATCTCGGCGGTAATCGGCTCGATATAGGTGGCGTCGGCCAGCTCCGGATCGGTCATGATCGTCGCCGGGTTCGAATTGACGACGATCACCCGATAGCCCTCGGCCTTCAACGCCTTGACTGCCTGTGAGCCGGAATAATCGAACTCCGCCGCCTGGCCGATAACGATCGGGCCGGCGCCAATGACGAGGATGGAACTGATGTCGGTACGCTTGGGCATTATTCCTCGGGGAACTGGATTGAGTCGACGACGACAAGCTTTAGGTGATTGCGACGCGCCCATTGATAGACGCAGTTGCGATGTTCGGGCGTGGGCTTGGCGCGAAACAGAATTAGCAGTCGCTTTGCCTCATCGTCCTGGATCAACTCGCCATAGGTTAGGCCGCAGGCAAGGCCGGCGCTGTTGAGCTCGTCCTGCGTGTGCATCCGCGGCGTGGCGCAGGCGGAAAGCGCCAAGGACCCGGCACCGATGAAAAACGCGCAGCCCCTCACTTCGCCTTCGCCGGAAACAGCGACGCGACATCGAGTTTCGGCACCTTTGGCGCTTTCACCTTGCACGACTTCTCGGCGGCCTTGATCACTTTCTTGAGCAGGTGAGACACTTCTCCACGCATGGACGCGCCAGGCGTAAGGCCTGTTTGGACTTCCTGGAACGCTACCGCCTGGCAGCTTCGGAAACCCGCGATCACCCGGACATAGTCCTTGGCGCGCTCGACACTGATTGCGAGGTCGCCCGAATTGAAACCGGCCTCGCAAGCATCGGCGGTGCAAGGTTCGTTTCCTTGGGAAACCTGTCGCGCGACATACCACTGGCCCGGCGGAAGGCCGAAAATGTCTTCAGGCAGGGAAACGCCGGCCTCACTAACCGGGACCTTGACGATTTCCTGCCCAATGCAAGGCGCTGCCAGGAGAGACAGTGCCGGAAGGATCAGCAAATGACGCACGATCAGGCCTCCTTCATCTCGTCCACGAACCGCTCGAACAGGTAGAAACTGTCCTGCGGTCCGGGACTTGCTTCCGGATGATATTGGACGCTGAAGGCGGGCCGGTCGATCAGTTCGATCCCGCAATTGCTGTTATCGAAAAGGCTGACGTGCGTCTCGCGGACGTTTGCCGGCAATCCCTGGCGTTCCACGGCAAAGCCATGGTTCATGCTAGTGATCTCGACCTGCCCGTCAGCCAGCCTTTTGACCGGATGATTGGCACCGCGGTGACCTTGGAACATCTTGCTCGTCTTGCCACCGACCGCCAGCGCTAGCATCTGGTGACCGAGGCATATCCCGAACAACGGCTTCTTCGTCTCTAGCATGGCCTGGATCACGGGCACGGCATAGGCGCCCGTCGCAGCAGGATCGCCCGGCCCGTTCGACAGGAAGAATCCATCGGGCTTGTGGCTCATTGCCTCATCGAAACTGGCAGTGGCCGGCAGCACCGTAACCCTCGCCCCAGCCTCGACCAGGTTGCGGAAAATGTTGCGCTTGGCGCCGTAGTCAATCGCGACAACGTGCGGCTTCGACATATCGCTGTCGCCGAAACGATAACCCTCACCCAGTTCCCACTTACCGCCGCTCCACGCTTCGAGCTGGTCGCGGCTGACCTCCTTCGCCAGGTCCATCCCTTCCAGGCCGGGCCACTCCGCCGCCATCTGTTGGAGGGCGTCCAGGTCAAAATGCCCCATGGCATTGTGGGCGATGGCGATGGTCGGAGGACCTTCGCGGCGGACCAGCCGGGTCAGCGCCCGCGTATCGACGCCGCTGATGCCAATGCGGCCGGTGGCGGCCATCCATGCCGGGAAGTCCTGCTGGCTGCGGAAATTTGAAGGTGACGTTACTGCCTCGCGGACCAGGCAGCCGAGCGCATGCGCCTCGCCCGCCTCAACATCCTCCTCATTGGCGCCCACATTACCGATGTGGGGAAAGGTGAAGGTGATGATTTGTCTTGCGTAGGAGGGATCGGTCATTACCTCCTGGTAGCCGGTCATGGCGGTGTTGAAGCAGAGCTCGCCGACCGCCTGGCCTTCGGCGCCGAAGCCGCGGCCCCATACGATGCGCCCATCCGCGAAAACGATGACTCCCGTCGCCCCTTCCGGTGGTGAAGTGCGCGCGGGATGTGCATCGGCCATCGGCGGGAGGTGCCTTCCGTCTTAAGTTTGCGGCGATTTCGCTAAGCCATGGCCGCTACGCGTGAATGTCCGGCACGTCAACGCTGTGAAAGCTTCGAATTGGCCGCTAGGGCTAGTCTTTTCCGCTGGAACGTTACGGGGTCACGATGATTCGCGACGAAATCAAGGTTGCGCTGGTCAGCGCCATGAAGGGCGGCGACAAGGATAGCACTCAGACGATCCGGCTGATCCAGTCTGCGATCAAGAACCGCGACATCGAACTTCGCACCGCTTCGCAGCAGCCCGACGACGATGCGCTGGTGACCGAAGTACTTCAAAAAATGATCAAGCAGCGTCGCGAATCGGTCGAGCTCTACCGCAAGGGCAACCGCGACGAGCTTGCAGCCAAGGAAGAGGCGGAGATCGCGGTGATCGAACGCTTCCTGCCCGCCCAATTGAGCGAAACCGAGGCCGAAGCGGCAATCCAGTCGATCATCGCCGACACCGGCGCCTCATCGATGAGGGACATGGGCAAGGTGATGGCCGAGGTGAAGGTCAGGCTTGGCACCCAGATCGAGCCGGCGCGCGCCAGCGCGTTGGTGAAGGCCGCTCTAGCCTGAGACGTTGCAGGAATTGGGGCCCCGCCGCAGTACGGCGGAGCCCGAAATCTGGGTGATATTATGCAGTGGCCCTGCTGCCACTCGCACTCCCGCTTCCCATCATTCCCGTCACGCCCTCCATTGTAAGTTCGTACAACATGATGGCGAGCGCCGTGGCGGCAGCGCCGGCTACGCCTAACTGAAGATTGGCCATTACCGCTCCGAGCTGCTGGCCAATTGCCGGTATGTTGCCGAGCGCCGTTCCGATTAGAGGCAACGCGAGAACGGCGGCCAACGCCAGAACCAACCGGTCCCGGGGCATTGAAAGACCTGAAATCAGGCCCAGCACCACCAGCAACAACGCCACATTCATGCCGCCCAAGGCCACGAAGCCGGCGACGATCGCGAGTACGATGTAGAGTGAGCGGGCCAGCCCGCTGATCTTGTTTAACATTATATCCCCCCTCCTGGTCAGCCCCGCTGCAGCGATCTCACGCCACTGTCTGCCGGAGCCATGGAAGATTAACCTTAATTGCGTCGATACGCAGGGGGAATGAATCCTTCCAAATCAAGGGGCTGCGGCCATTGTTAAATCTTCACACAGCGGCTGAGCCCGGAATTCACCGACTCGGTTGAGCAGCCTTCAAGGACCCACTATCGCTGATCGGGTGACGCTTTCCCCTGCCTGGCTGGATGAACTCAGGGCTCGGACCACCCTGTCCGGGGTGATCGGGCCGTCGGTCAAGCTGATCAAGGCTGGGCGCGAGTTCAAAGCCTGCTGCCCATTCCACAACGAGAAGACGCCGAGCTTCACCATCAACGACGAGAAGGGCTTCTATCATTGTTTCGGTTGCGGGGCGCATGGCGATGCCATCCGCTTCCTTACCGATCATCGCGGGCTGCCGTTCATGGATGCGGTGAAGGAGCTCGCCGGCAAGGCCGGGATGGCGGTTCCAGCAATGGATTCGAAGGAAAGGGAGCGGCAGGAGCGAGCGGTAGGGCTGCACGAGGTGATGGCCGAGGCGCAGAAGTGGTTCGCCGACCAGCTGAATGGGGTCGAGGGCGGTGAGGCCAGGGCCTATCTGGAGAAGCGCGGAATTACCGATCGGATTACTCAAAGGTTCGGAATAGGATATGCGCCGGACGCCCGGGGGAAGCTGAAGGCCGCGCTGAAGAAACTTGGCGAAGACAAGCTGATAGACTGCGGTCTTATTATCCAGCCTGAAGAAGGCGGGAAGGAAAGTTACGACCGGTTCAGGGGCCGGGTGATGATCCCGATCCGCGACCAGCGCGGCAGGGTCATCGGGTTCGGCGGGCGGATCCTGGGGGCGGGCGAACCCAAATATCTGAACAGCCCGGAGACGGTGCTCTTCGACAAGGGGCGCACGCTTTACAACATCGACCGGGCGGGGCCGGCGAGCAGGCAGGCGAAAAGGCTGATCGTGGTCGAAGGCTATATGGACGTGATCGGGCTCGATCGCGCCGGAATCGCCGAGACGGTCGCGCCCAACGGCACGGCAGTGACGGAGACGCAGCTGGAGCGGATGTGGCGGCTCGACGGGCAGCCGATCTGCTGCTTCGACGGCGATGCGGCGGGGCAGAAGGCGGCGGTGCGGGCGGCGATGCGCGCCCTCCCCCACCTGGCGCCCGAGCGGACGCTGCGATTCGTGGCGCTTCCGGCGGGCCAGGACCCCGACGACCTGGTGAACTCAGGCGGCAGGGAAGCGGTCGAGGCGCTGCTCGCCAGCCCCGAGCCGCTGGTCGAACGGCTGTGGCGCCACGAGGTGGATAGCGCGCCGCTCGACACGCCCGAAGCGCGCGCGGGCCTGAAACAGCGGCTGATGGAGCATACCCAGGCGATCGGCGATCCGTCGGTCCGGCAACTGTACAGGGAAGAGTGGCTGCGGAAGTTCGACGCGCTGGTTCGTCCGCAGCGGACGCAAGCGCGTTCGCTCTTCCCCAGGCGGGAATGGCAGAAAAGGGGCGGAAAATTCACTCCGCCTAACCCGCCTACTCTCGAATCGACGCGCGGCGTCCACCGCGGCGGCATCGAACCGCCGATCGCCCGCGCGCTGCTGTCGGGCTTTATCCTCTACCCCGAGGCGCTGCACGACCATGTCGAGGAGCTGGCGCACCTCAAGATCGCCGACCGCGGCTGCGCGACCCTGCGCGACCAGCTGGTGCAAATTGCCATGTCGGGACAGCATCTTGATCGCGACGGCTTAAAAACCATATTGGAAGCGCAGGCGGCAGGCAGCGATGTCCGGCGCGGTGCGATGCGGTTTTCCTTCACCCAGGCAGGCAGCAACCCGGAGGTCGCGCGAAGCGACCTGGGTTCGGCATTGGAAGCGGTCATCGCACGGGGCGAAATCGAACTGGCGCTGAATGAGGCGACGCGGCGGCTGGAGCAGGATTTTTCCGAATCCGCCTATGCCGAGCAGCAGCGGCTGATGCAGGCCCAAAAGAGTTACAACGACAGGCTGGCGCTCCTCGCCAGCAGTGAGTAAGCGGCGGATTAATGGCGAAGAACGAAACCACCGAAATCGAAACCGAAGCCGGCGATGCGCCGCTGATCGACCTCAACGACGTCGCGATCAAGAAATTGATCGCGCGGGCGAAGAAGAAGGGCGTCATCACCTATGAGGAGCTCAACGAGGCGCTCCCGCAGGACCAGATGAACAGCGAGCAGATCGAGGACATCATGTCCGCGATCAGCGAGATGGGCGTCAATATCGTCGAGAAGGCCGATTCGGAAGACGAGGAAGCCGAGCCGGAGGCCGAGGACGAAGTCGATCCGCTCGACGACGGCACGCCGCGGCCCGCGGTCGCGACCAAGAAGGAAGCGGTCGACCGCACCGACGATCCGGTGCGCATGTACCTGCGCGAAATGGGCGCGGTGGAATTGCTGTCCCGCGAGGGCGAGATCGCCATCGCCAAGCGGATCGAGGCCGGCCGCGACACGATGATCTGGGGCCTGTGCGAAAGCCCGATCACCTTCAACGCGATCATCGAATGGTCGAATGCCTTGAATGAAGGCACGATGCAGCTGCGCGAGATCCTCGACCTGGAAGCGATGCTCAGCAAGGGGCCGACCGCCGAACAGATCAACGCCAGCGAGGAAGGCGGCGAAGGCGCGGAAGGCGAGATCAGCGCCGCGGTGGCCGGCCCGGCGTTCAAGGAAGAAGAAGAGCCGGAAGAGCCGGAAGTCCAGTCCGAGGACGATGAGGACATGGTCGAGCGGCGCACGCAGCGGCCGGTCGAGGAAGAGGAAGAGGACAACACCCTCTCCCTCGCCCAGATGGAAGAGGCGTTGAAGCCGACCGCGCTCGAGAAGTTCGCGTCGATCACCTCGCTCTACAAGAAATTCTCCAAGATCCAGCACAACCGGATGGAAGCGCTGTCGAGCGGCCAGGCGCTCGCGCCGGCCGACGAGAAGAAATATAACAAGCTCAGCGAACAGCTCACCGCCGAGGTGGAGAGCGTCCAGTTCCACGCCGCCAAGATCGAATATCTCGTCGACCAGCTGTACAGCTACAACCGGCGCCTGATGGCGCTGGGCGGGCAGATGCTGCGGCTGGCCGAGCGCCACCGCGTGCCGCGCCGGGCATTCCTGGAAAGCTATACCGGCAGCGAGCTTGACGACAGTTGGCTCGACCGGGCCAAGGGCATCGACAAGAAGTTCGCCGCCTTCGCCGCCGCCGAGCAGGACAGCGTCGAGCGGATCCGCGGCGAGATCGCGGAAATCAGCCAGTCGACCGGCATGGCGCTCAGCGAGTTCCGCCGCATCGTCAACCAGGTCCAGAAGGGCGAGCGCGAGGCGCGCATCGCCAAGAAGGAAATGGTCGAGGCGAACCTGCGCCTGGTGATCTCGATCGCCAAGAAATACACCAACCGCGGCCTGCAGTTCCTGGACCTGATCCAGGAGGGCAACATCGGCCTGATGAAGGCGGTCGACAAGTTCGAGTATCGCCGCGGATATAAATTCTCGACCTATGCCACCTGGTGGATCCGGCAGGCGATCACCCGGTCGATCGCCGACCAGGCGCGGACCATCCGCATCCCGGTGCACATGATCGAGACGATCAACAAGCTGGTCCGCACCAGCCGCCAGTTCCTGCACGAGACCGGCCGCGAACCGACCCCGGAAGAGCTGGCCGAGCGCCTCTCCATGCCGCTGGAGAAGGTCCGCAAGGTGATGAAGATCGCCAAGGAGCCGATCAGCCTGGAGACGCCGATCGGCGACGAGGAGGATTCGCACCTCGGCGACTTCATCGAGGACAAGAATGCCGTCATCCCGGTCGACGCCGCGATCCAGGCGAACCTCAAGGAAACCGTCACCCGCGTGCTGGCGTCGCTGACCCCGCGCGAGGAGCGCGTGCTGCGCATGCGCTTCGGCATCGGCATGAACACCGATCATACGCTGGAGGAAGTCGGGCAGCAGTTCAGCGTGACCCGCGAGCGCATCCGGCAGATCGAGGCGAAGGCGCTGCGTAAGCTCAAGCATCCGTCGAGGTCGCGGAAGATGCGGAGCTTCCTGGATCAGTAATTTGGTAACTGGAATTCGCCCGTGACCACGGCAGTTGTGTCGCGGCTGGAGCAAGCCGCACGATCGGGCAGTGCGGATGAGATTCTGATGGCCGGAGCGGCCGCCCTTCAGCAGGGCGCGCAGCGCGAAGCCGTTGCACCGATAAGCGCCGCCCTTCACGCCCATCCCGAGAATGCCCGGCTGTGGCAACTGGCCGGCCTAATTCATCGCGACCTCGAAGACCTGACGTCGTCGGTGCAGGCCTTTGAGCAGGCCTCGAAATTGTGGCCGGAGGACGCCATGATCGCCCATGGTCATGCCTGCGTGCGTTTCGAGGCGGGACTGCCGGCCTCCCAAAGCTTCAACTTAGCCATGCGCCTCGCGCCGGCGAGTCGGTCAATCCTCCTCCAGCATGCCGCTGCGCTGATCGGCGAGGGCCAACAGGCTGCGGCGGTGGACGAGATCAATCGGGAGCTTGTTCGCAATCCGGGGTGGATTCAGGGTCATGTGGCGCTCGCCAAGGTGCGTTGGGCTGCCGGCGACCATCAGCATTTCATCGACAGCTTCGAGCGAGGCTTGCTTGCCGCGCCGCGAGATCCGGCCCTTTGGCGCGCCTATGTCGACGTGTTCCTACGTGGTGAACAGTATGAACGCGCGCTGCCGATTATCGAACGGGCCCGAGCAGTTGTCGGAGCGCATCTGGCGTTTGACGTCGCCGAAGCCACTTCACGGTCGGAGCTGGGTGAGATGGAAGCGGCCAGCCGCTTGTTCGAGGCGCTAGCTAACGTTCAGGATCCGGCATTTACCGAGCATCGTCTCCGCTTCCTGCTTCGCGCCGGACGCCTGGAAGAGTTGGCCGCGGCTGGAGAGGAGAGCGTTGCCAGAGAGCCGTTCGGCCGGGCCTGGCCCTATCTGTCGATCGCGTGGCGGCTGCTTGGCGACCGGCGATGGGAGTGGCTGGAGGGTGATCCAAGCCTTGTCGGCGTCTACGACCTGTCCGCCGAATTGCCTCCGCTCGATGCCCTGGCCGATCGGCTTCGCGCAATTCACCTTGCCGCCAATCAGCCGCTTGACCAGTCCGTTCGCGGCGGGACTCAAACCGAGGGTCATCTGTTCCAACGGATAGAACCGGAAATCAGGATGTTGCGGAAGGCGGTTGTCGAGGCAGTCGAGCGCCATGTCGCCCAACTACCTCCGGCACGGGCTGGCCACCCATTGCTGATCGCCCGGCGATCGCCCATTGGCTTTGCAGGATCATGGTCGGTGCGCCTGACAGGTGGCGGTAGGCATATCGACCATGTCCACCCCGAGGGTTGGCTCAGTTCGGCGCTGTATATCGCCCTGCCAGCCAGTTCGGAGCGAAATGCGCCGGACGCCGGCTGGCTGACCCTGGGTCAGGCGGCGCATCTTGGAGTTGATTTGCCACCCATCCGCACCATTGAGCCGAAGCCCGGCCGACTAGTCCTCTTTCCGTCAACCATGTGGCATGGCACCCGCCCCTTCGACGCGGGTGAACGGCTGACTGTTGCCTTCGACGTGAAACGGCCGGCTCAAGCCAGTTGAGGAGAGTTGCGGCGACAGGGCGCCAATTCGCAAGGGGCCGTCACGCGAGTGAATCGCGTGAAGTCAGTCCTGTCCGCTTCGCGGCAGGCTGGCCGGCCTTGGGCTCAACACCACGGTCGTCTTCCCCCGCGATACCAGCGTGCCAGCCCTGCGTTCACCAGCTGCTTCCCGACCGACCGGCCATCGACCTTCACGATCCTGAGCTTGCGCCCGTAGCGATCCTCGTCCCGGTCGATCGGAGCGGTGGTCACCTCCCCTGAATTGACCAGCGCCAGCAGATATTGAGTGGCGCGGTCGCCGAGCGATTTTTCGTCGGCGCAGCGATATTCGTGCGTCTCCGGCGCATCGATGTCGGCGATCCTGATCTTCTGGCCCTGGAGCCAGATGGTGTCGCCGTCGACCACGCAATTATAGCCGCCGCCGGTGTGGCAAAAGCTGAAATGGGCGCGGACGCCGCTGGATGCAGCCAGCAGGGCCTGCGGCTGGTCGGCACCTGAGGCTTGCCCACGCTCAAGCCAGCCTGGCCCGATCCCGACGACCAGGCCGATGAAGATGGCGCCCAGCCACAGGCTGGAATAGCCCGGCCAGCCCGCGCGAGGCTTTGGCGGCTCCGGCTGGTACGATCCCGGCTTGGTCCACTTCCGGCCGCCGTCGATGACGCGAAACTTGCCCCTGCTCATTTCCCAACCCTAAAGGGTTAGGCAGTGATAATCACTAAATTGCAGGGCCATTCAATGCGATTGCCACACCTTATGGCATCAGAACGGTTGATTACGCTGCACTTGGACCAGGGGATGGTGCCTCCCCGAGTCGAAGTAAGACGGCCTTAACGCCTCCGCCGACACAAGGACGCCCTCGCATTTCAACAGTCGGCGGTGTGTCATGAAAATCCTGCTCGCTTCGATTTCACTCCTGCTAACTTCGTCGGCCGGCCTCGCTGCCGAGCCTGCAGCAACTGCCCGTCTCACTACCGCCCAGGTGATAGCCAACGCCGAGCGGCTCGAGCTGGCGCGCCAGTTCGTGGCGCTCAGCCAGCCGGCGGGAGACATATTGGACATGATACGCGAAAGCGCATTGTACGCCGCATCCGAGCAGCTGGGCCCGGACGCCGACGATGCGACACGCGCCGAAGTCGAGCAGAACGTCGACCGGGTCCTCGCAAAGTTTACGCCAAAGTTCGAGGCCCAGCGCCCCGCGATCCTCGACGCTTATGCGCAGGCCTATGCCCGGCAATTCACCACCGAAGAGCTGCGCGTGCTGGTCGCGTTCGGATCCTCGGCCGCAGGCAAGCATTTCCTGGCATCGACGGTCGACATCGAGACCGATCCCGTAGTTGCCACCGCGAACAAGTTGCTGTCCGATGCGCTGCTGCCGGTATTGGATGAATTCAAGAAGGACGCCTGCGCCCAACACGCCGCGCAGCGGGTCGCCATGGGCGAGAAGGCGGTCTGCCCGCTGACCGAGGCTGACGAGAGCCGGTCGCTCTAGCGGCAGCGCTCGGCGGCGCTTCGCCTGAACAACGCCGCCGACGCTAGCCAGAAGACACAAAAGACCCCGCTCAGCATCACGATCTTGACCGGCTGCCCGGTGATCGGGGCGGTGGCGACCATGGCCGCGAGCAGGGCCTGGACGCCCGCCGTCGCCAGCATCGCCCGCGCCATCCCTGGCGCCCTGCCCCTCGCGACAAAGGCGCACGCCCCGGCCGTGACGACCACTCCGAGGAAGCCCTGGTTCTGGGGATTATCCTCGCCGGCGATCCCGCCGACGACGGTCATCCAAACCTGCAGGAACGACACGGCCAGCATGACGGCAAGCCCGGCGAGATAATAGGAGCGGGCAGATCGGGTGGGCATGGTTCCTCCTGTTGCGTAGAGCCGCCATACTCTCCGGCCGCGCCATGCGCGTCATGAGCGGCGCGTGAGCAATCGCTGAAAGGCGTCACCTGCTCCAGCCTTTCCTTTCTCCGCCGTAACGGCTCGACCATTGCGGGGACACCCAAGGGCGACACGGGTACTTGCATTTGTTCTATGTTTGTTCTCATAAGGACGAATGGTTAGCCGAGTCCCCCGCCAAGACCTGGAAGCGCTGGTGGTTGTCGCCCTCGCCACCGCCCCTGCCCTGATCAAGAGCAAGCTCAAGTCGAAACTGCCGCATGTGGCGGACGAGGCGCGGGACGCGCTGGCGCGCGCGATCTGCGACAAGATCGACAATGACGCGTACATGGTGATCGTCACTGAGATGATCGCGAAGGGCACCCCCTACCCTCGCCGCGGCCACTGGGGCCGCGACGAGCCGGTGCCGGCGGTCGTGCCGGTGCCGCCTCCGCCGCCCGGGGCAGGCGCGGAATGAAGGGGCGCATTTATTTTCCGCGCTGCCGTAACGTTTGAGACGAACTCCGCAGGCCCGTCGTTGGGGGTGCCGTGAAGGACGACCTCCCCCGGATCAAGGATTTGGCCAAGCGCGCTCGCGAAATGGCGCGATGGGCGCTGAACCGGAAGGACAAGATCAGCCTGCTCAAGCTAGCCGACAATTACGACCGGGAGGTCGCGGCGATCATTGCGAAGGGCAACGGTCCGTGCGGCTAGGCAGCTTGGCTGCGGCGAAACGAAAGGCACTAGGCTCCTGATGAGGCGTTTAACCTAGGTTAGGAGTTTTGCGTGGAGCGCCATATCGTCGCGATTGGATTGCTGACCGAGCAGGAAGTGAACCTGCTGGGGGAGAGATTCACGCGGCTGTGGCCGGTCGATAATGCGCCCAAGTTCGAGGAGCTATTGGAGGCGATCGACGATGCCGACCGGCGGCTCGCGGAAGCGCGGCGGCACGAGATGAAGGCGGGGCCGACGCCGGAGTAAGGGAAAGCGAGCGGTTGAGGGAATGAAGGGACATCTCTATTGGGTGTGCCCGAGTTTCCGCCCCCGTTCATCTTCCGATCGCTAACTGCCTTTCCCCTTGAGCACGATTTTCTATCGGTCCGAAACCGGCCAGGAACGCGCCTCCCCCCGGCGGCGCGCACTGTCGTTCGCGCTGGCGGTGGCGATCGAGGTGCTGCTGCTGCTGGCGTTCCTGACGATCGACCTTCGCCAGCCGACCAGGCCGCAGTTCAAGGGCGGAAGCATCGCCATCTTCGACCTGGGCAAAGAGCAGGAAGCTGATTCGACGCGGGCCAACTCGGCCCCTCCGGCGCGGGCCATCAAGGAAGTGCCGCACCCCAAGCTGCCGCCGGTCAAACCGACCATCAGCCAAAGGCCGCTGCAGATGCTGGAGGTGAGCAAGGACTTCCTCGACGCGTCGGACATTTCGAAGCTGGGCAGCAATGCGCCGGGAGCGGGACAACTCGCCGAGGGCGGCGCACCGGGCGACAGCGAGATGGTCGGCAACGCGCCCAACGGCGAGCCGCTCTACGCCGCCGAATGGTATCGCGAGCCGACCAACCAGGAACTGGCGACCTATTTGCCCAAGTTTATGCCGGAGGGCGGCGGCTGGGGCATGATCGCCTGCAAGACGGCGGCGCGGTTCCATGTCGAAGATTGCGTCGAGCTGGGCCAGGGCCCGGCCGGCTCCCACCTCGCCGGAGCGGTGCGCCAGGCCGCATGGCAGTTCCTGGTCCGCCCGCCTAGGGTCGGCGGCAAGTCGATGGTCGGCGAATGGGTACGGATCCGGATCGACTATAATGTCAGCGAGCAGCGGACGGAATAACTGCCTTCGGGCAGTTTGGGCCAATAATCAGGCATAACCCGATACAAAGTCCGCGCCGCGTCTGATTGGGTCCGATGGGTCGATTTCAAGGACCCGCTGATGAACATCCAACAGAAGAATGTCGCCGCCGCTCCTGCCGCTCCGCCCGCTCCGGCCAAGGCCAAGAAGCCGGACGCCAAAGCCAAGAGCGACGCCAAGCCCGAGAAAATGTCGCGCAAGGACTATGAAAAGGAGCTGGCGAAGCTCCAGGTCGAGCTTTGCTATCTGCAGGACTGGGTGCGCGAGACCGGCGCCCGGGTGATCATCGTCTGCGAAGGCCGCGATACCGCCGGCAAGGGCGGCCTGATCAAGCGGCTGACCGAGCGGGTCAGCCCCCGCACTTTCAAGGTCATCGCGCTGAGCGCTCCTAGCGAGCGCGAGAAGTCGATGCTCTATCTGCAGCGCTATATCCAGCATTTCCCGGCTGGGGGCGAAGTCGTGATCTTCGACCGCAGCTGGTACAATCGCGCCGGCGTCGAGCGGGTGATGGGCTATGCCAGCAAGAAGGAAATCGAGCGCTTCCTGGTCAATGTGCCCAATTTCGAGCGTTGGCTGGTCGGTCAGGGGGTGATCCTGGTCAAGCTATGGCTCGAGGTCGGCAAGAAGGAGCAGGACCGCCGCTTCAAGCAGCGGATCGAGGACCCGCTGCGGCAGTGGAAGTTGAGCCCGATGGACCAAAAATCCTATTCGCGCTGGTATGATTATTCGCGCGCCCGGGACGAGATGTTCAAGGCCTCCAGCACCAGCCTGGCGCCATGGTATGTGATCCACAGCGACGACAAGAAGCGGGCCCGGCTCAACGGCATCAAACACATCCTCACCACGATCCCCTACAAGCGGATCAAGCGCGACAAGATCAAGCTGCCAAAACGGTCGAACAAGGATCGTTACAAAGACGATCTCGACCTGACCAAGGTTAAGCTGGTGAAGGAGGTCTACTGATTTCCGACGCTGTCGCCCGGCTAGGTTTCGAGGGGACGGCGGGCGCACGGAGGCGCTGGTCCGACTGGATCCCCGGGCTCGGCGTCCTTCGTGACTACCAGGCGGCCTGGCTCAAGAATGACATCACTGCGGGCGTCGTCCTGTCGGCCATGCTGGTGCCGGTCGGGATGGCGTATGCCGTGGCGTCGGGCGTCCCTGCCATCTACGGCCTCTATGCGACGATCATCCCGCTGCTGGTCTATGCATTGTTCGGGCCGAGCAAGATCCTGGTGCTGGGCCCGGACTCCTCGCTCGCTCCCGTCATCCTGGGGGTCGTGCTGCCCCTGTCCGCGGGCAATCCCGAGCGCGCCATCATCCTGGCAAGCGCCATGGCAGTGGTATCGGGCACGGTCTGCATCCTTGCCGGCATCTTCCGCCTTGGCTTCGTCACCGAGCTTCTCTCCAAGCCGATCCGCTACGGTTATATGAACGGCATCGCGCTCGCGGTCTTGATTAGCCAGCTGCCCAAGATCTTCGGTTTCTCGATTGAGGGTAACGGCCCCTTGCGCGACCTGTGGGCGATCGGCCAGGCAGTCCTCGGCGGCAAGGCCAATTGGGCGGCGGCGGCACTGGGCCTTGGCGTGTTGGCCGTCATTCTCGCCTTCAAGCGATTTACGCGATTCCCCGGAATCCTGCTGGCAGTTGTCGGCGCCACGGTCATCGCCGGCTGGTACAAGCTCGGCGATACCGCGGGCGTCAAGGTACTCGGGCCCGTCCCGCAGGGCCTGCCCGCACTGAGTATCCCCTGGCTACTGCCGAGCGATGTCGTGTCCATCCTAATCGGCGGCGTCGCCGTCGCGATCGTCGCCTTCGCCGACACCAGCGTCCTGTCGCGGACCTACGCGGCGCGCTCCGACAGCCGGGTGGACCCCAACCAGGAAATGGTCGGGCTCGGCGCAGCGAACCTTGCGGCCGGCCTATTCCAGGGCTTCCCGATCAGCAGCAGCTCGTCGCGTACCCCGGTCGCGGAAGCGTCTGGCGCCAAGACGCAGATGACCGGCGTGGTCGGCGCCCTGATCGTGGCGCTGCTGATCGTCGCGGCGCCGATGCTGTTCCAATATCTGCCCTATGCGGCGCTGGCCGGCGTGGTGATCGCAGCGGCAATCGGCCTGTTCGAGTTCGGCGACCTTGGCCGGATCTACCGGATCCAGCGCTGGGAATTCTGGCTGTCGGTGCTGTGCACGGTCGGCGTCGCGGTGTTCGGCGCCATTCCGGGCATTTGCTTCGCCATTGTCATCGCGGTCATCGAATTTTTGTGGGACGGATGGCGGCCGCACTATGCGATCCTCGGCGATCCGGAAGGGGTCGAGGGATATCACGACATTGCGCGTTACCCGGATGCGCGGCGGTTTCCCGGCCTGGTGCTGTTTCGCTGGGACGCGCCCCTGTTCTTCGCCAACGCCGAACTGTTCAACGATCGCATCTCCACCGCCATCGCGCAGTCGCCGACGCCGGTAAGGCGAATCGTGGTGTCGGCGGCGCCCATTACAAGCGTCGATGTCACGGCGGCGGATGCGCTGGCCGACCTCGCGCAAAAGCTGGGTGAGAAGGACATCGACCTTCGCTTTGCCGAGCTGAAGGATCCGGTGAAGGACAAGATGCGGCGGTTCGGACTGCTGGAGCTTTTCGGAGAGAATTGCTTCCACCCGACGATCGACGCGGCGGTGAAGTCCTATCTCGACCACGGCCAGAAAGGCGCCGTCCGTTAGCGACTCATTGTGGTCCTAAGGCCAAGTGCGATCCGGCGTGGCCGCACATCATTTCAGCCGCATCCACACGCCGCGAATGGAGATTAGGCCGAGTCCGGTTTTGTCCGAACCCCGTGGGCTAATGACCGGAATCGACCCATTCCGGACATAAGAACGCCGTCCACTGCCCACTGGAGGCGGCGGATGGGAACTCAAGGAAGTGGTGGCCGACAGCTAGGCGCTATCCCTCAAATGTTGTTCGATTTCGCTGATCAGTTTCTTCGCTCTAGCGGTGAGGATTTCGCTGTCCCGGCGAACCCGCTCCTGGTGCGCGGCCATGCCGATCAACATGTTCGGTAGGCGCGAATGCGAGCGGGCAGCCTCCCAGATCATCCGATCTTCACTGGGGGATATTGTCGGCTCGGACCCGCGAGCCGCGGCCCGGAGGATGGGCCTTGGCAAGATACCGGCCGCCTCCGCCCAATAATCGCTTTGCTGGTCACGCAGCAGCCAATCCCATTGGCGGCGCTCGTCGAAGGCCGCATAATAGTTTGCAATCTCCGACTTGAGCTGGGAGTTGCGTAGCAGGCCCAGGTTTCCGGTGCTGACCAGTTCGTTATAGGTGCCGCGCGACACTGGCGGGATATAGACCCACCCAGCAAGATGAATGGCGGTCGCCATTCGACCCGGAGAAGCTTCAGGCGGGGCATTGCCCCTGAGCCTGTCCAACACTAACTGGGCGGCCTGGTCATGCCGATCGGCACGCCGTTCAGCTTCCGCGAACGATTCCACATCACTCCTCAAATCGACCAGCAACTGGCCATAATAGCGACGCTCTTCCTGGCGATCTTGGCGCGTTTGATTCCAATTGGCGACTTCGATGCCGATGAAGACGCCAATGACGACGATGAATAAATCGAGCGCGACCGCGAACCAGTTCTGAGTTTTCGCATGTTCGGCCACGCGTCTGGGAATCATGGGTCTCCCCTCCCTTTTGACCGAGCGACAGGAGAAGAAGCCTGAGCTATTTGAGTGTCAAGCGAATGTCTGCTTTCCACCCATTGCGGACATTGGATTTGCTGATTGGCCCGCCGCCTTGATGCGGCCTGCTTACAGGGGTTTCAAGTACCGACGGGTGGCCCAAAATCGATCGCCGTTCGATTTCATAACCCAATATTGAGTGAATTGATTGGCCGGCGAGCAAAGTGCTCCCACGACGGTGCCGTCACCTTTGTCCCCCTGCACATGCGCACCGACCTTCAACTTAAAGCAGTCTGGCGGGCTCGATGATGTTGGAACACCGGGCTTGAGCAACGACGGTTTTGACAGAACACCCCTGGCTGTCAGTTCGAATACGGGATCGATGGGCAGGTTCACAAACGGCCCGACGCCGTGAACCTGCAGCAATGTTTCGACCTTTGCATGCCCAAAGTGCGCCATTTTCTTTGGCACAAATCCCAGCGCACCCTGCTCCATCGGTTCTAAATCCGACATGTTGATGCGCGGCCCCATTCCGAGAGCCCAGCTGCCGGTTAAAACGGTGATGTATTCGTCTTCCGGATGGGTATGCGGCAAAACGACATAGCCGGCATCGTGATGAATGCGGATTACGAAGGGCTGGCCGGGCTTGTCCATGTCGCCCACCACCTTTTCGATCCACTGGCCGGGTGGAATCTTGTGCAGAGGCGTGACACCGCCATGGTCAACCTGTGCGTTCGCATCGGCTACAGGCACGAAAAGCCCGACGAACAGCGCGACCAGAACGGCTTTGTACGAATTCAAGGTCGCCTCCCTTTGTCGGTGTCCGGCCTTCATACACGACCAAACCGCAATGTCCGCTTTCCACCCATTGCGGCCATTGGCGAACCCGGCGAAGGTATGTGGGGAGGCACCATGAATGAAACTGGCGATTGGTCGCGGCTAACGGATGCTTATGGCGACACTTACGACCCTCGACCTGCGCTCGCCGCTATCGCGCACGGCAACGCTGCTGAAGGATTTGATGAACTGTGGCAGCGGGCGCACCATCAGGGCGACTTGGGGACAGCCGCCTATGCAATCGTTCCTGAACTGGTTCGCTGGATGGCCGACGGGGTGGAGCCGGACTGGCGGGCTTATGCGCTAATCGCCACCATTGAGGAGCGCCGAAAGGCAGAGCGCAACCCAGCCATTCCCGAATGGCTGGCGCGGGCATACGAGACTGCCATGCGCGAGGTCGTTCAACCTGCGCTTACGCATTTACGAAGTGCGGATGGTGACGCGGAGGTAAGGAGCCTCCTTGCTGTTCTTGCCCACGCGAAGGGCCAGCCGACGATTGGGGCTATCGCACTTTGGACAGAGGACGAGCGAAGCGAGGCGCTTGGCGAACTCTAATGGCCGCTTTCCACCCATTGTGGCCATTGAAGAACTCGGGTGAAAACCGGATGGAAGCACCCCGGGATTATTACAATATTGTGATGCATGGACACGGAGCGAACCCAGACGGCGGCGTCGGAACGGCTATATAGCCTTTTCTTTTTTGACAGAGGCCAGATTATCCCGGGTAACGAGTTCCTTGAAGCGGCGAACGATGAGGATGCTCTCGACCGTGCTAGCTACATCAAGCCTTGGATGACGAGGGAGGTTTGGGACCGGCATCGGCTGGTCAGCGTATTGCCGCCGATGCGTTAATATCGCGACGAAGGTTCGCCCATTCGCGGTCCCGCGCCCGCATTGCCGTTCTTCATTGTTAGAGTATGATGGCCTCGCCCTCTGGGGAGGCTTGTCATGGAGTATCGTCGCGGCGTTGATGCGCACATTTGGCAAAGGTTCTGGCACTTCAACGAAGACTGCCAAGATTACCCGACCGGGAGTTTTGCAATCGCGAAGAGCAAGCCCTTGAACGAGTTCCTATGCCCGCGTTGCATCTCGATAGAGCAAGGCGGAAGCTCCCAATTCACTGAGTCGGCAGAACCCGCTTTCAACTCATTCCGGCCATGACCGTTTTCCACCCATTGTGGAGACTCAAAGGCCCTTGGCGCGGAGCTCGTTAGCCAAGTCTCGTATTGCTTGGAAAGAAGCCGGATTGCTGATGCCCAACGGATATTCGCGAGTGATGTATTGCTGGTTGATGGCGAGCAGTGGCTCAATTGCTTCGCGTTCGACCTCTTCGGAATAGAAGCCGTATGTGAAGTTATCCAGCTCGTAGCCGGAGCCGGAGCCGTTGACATGACGAAGAAGCGCGTCCGAAGGCTTCAACTCACGCCCAAACAATGCGGCTATGAAACCCTTGAATGACATCGGGGCAGCGTAACTAAGCTAACGGCAGCTTTCCACCCATTGCGGTCATTAGGCAGTCGTAAGGAATTAGCTGCAGAAAGGCCCGAAGCGCCCTCCCCTCGTTGCGTCCAAACCGCCGGCCATTCAATCGCGCCGCGGTGCAAGCCAGGTGATCAGGTCCCACTCGTTGCGGATTGCCAACAGCAAGTTGGCAGTGACCAGGAATGCAACGCCGTGGACCGCCCAGGGCTCGTTGATCCAGAATGCCCAGGCCACTTCGGCCACGCCCAGCGACAAGAGGGTCGGGAAGACGCCGTAAAACCATTGGTCGGTCCAGTGCGGCGGATCTTCCTGCCAGTGGAGCCTGCGGATGCCGACTGTGGATTGCACCCCGCGGAAAAGGCCCCACGCCGCGACAATCGCCGAAATGACGGCATAGTCGCGAGGTCCGATGCCCGGGGTCAGCGCAGCCGCGCTCAGCACCAGCACGAAGCTGACCTGCAGCACCACCGGGCCCATGTAGAGTTGTGCGCCCGCCAACATGGTCGATCGCGGCTTGTCCTGCATGAGCGTGACGACGACGAAGATCAGGCCGATCAGCACCGCCGCGGCCGAGCCTGCCAGAAGGTAGAATTCGCCCCAATGTTCGAACATGCCGCCGCTCCTCCTGCCAGGGCGCGAACCTATCAAAGCTCCAGATGGGGTCCATAGCGAGTTTGATTGGATGCCTGCCGGCTTGGGAAAGTAGAAGGCGAGTGGCGAAATTCACCAACCAGACAGTTGGGATTTGGTACCACGCACCAACTTTTCCGTGTCGGCCAACCGACAAATCCCCGAAATCCGCCATTGGCACAACCATTGCTTATTAACTGGCATGGCAACCCTGACCGCCAGCGAAAAGGACCCGACGATGACCAAGACGACCCCGCTTCCCCTGCGCAACGACACCATCCTGGGCGTATGCGAAGCGATCGGCCGCGACTTCGGCTTCAATCCGCTCTGGCTCCGGCTGGCGTTCATCGCGCCTTTGTTCTTCGCGCCGACCATGACGATCCTGGCCTATTTCGGCCTCGCCGCGGTAGTCGGCCTGATCAACTGGTTCTCACCCGACCAGCCAGCCGCCGAGCAGGTCGTGGACGTCATGGCGACCAGCATCGAGGAAGATGAAGCGCTGCCGATCGCAGCCTAGATATCACGATATCCACAGTTTTTTCGGGCCCGGACCGCTCCCCATCCCCATCCGGGCCCGAAAATGTCCCGAAACGAGCCGCTTTTTAACCTGCCTCACCAAAGTATGAAGCCCGCCTAAACTCCGTCTTTACGCTAGTCGGTTAGAAGTCTGGCTCAAGGTTCCCCGCCAGGACCCTAGAGCGTAGACAGGAGACACCCGGGATGGCGATCAATCAGGCAGTTGACCGGACGGCGATGACCGCTGCGCAGCTGCAGTTGGCGCGGGTCGAGGCCGAGGGTTCGGCCGAGCATCCCTATCGCCTGCGCCTGATGACCGCATCCGGCCCCAACCATGCGCGCGACCTTGCCGATTGCGTGCACCTGTTCTGCTCGCTCTATGGCCGTCATCCCGGCCTGATCGAGCTGGCACTCAACAATTGTCCGGCAGGGCCGGTGCGCGATTGGCTCAAGGAAGCGTCGGACGCCTATGAGCGCGAACGGCTGTACCTGGTGCGGCTGACGGCCTCCGTTGGTCCGCTGCCGTCGACTCCCGGCGCGGCCGAGACCGAAGCGGCGCTGGTCGCAGCCCGCCATGCAATCGAGACATTGGCCGGGTCGGAGCGGCGCGGCTGCGCGCTCGGCGCGGCAACCGCCCTGATGAGCGACTGGCCGGCGATCCGTGCGCTGCTCGACCGGGCTGCGGATCGCGTCGGAATGCAACGCCCAGGTCTTACCCTGCCCGACCAGCCGTCAATCGTCAGGGCGATCGGCGACGGCACCGACGGACCAGCCAGCGAACGCGCGCTCGGCTTTGGCGGCGAGCAGTTGCTGCTGCAAAACCGCGGGCTTTTCGATCTGCTGGAAGCCCGAGCGGCGGCCCGGATCGACTAGACTTGCCGCGCGCCGCCCCATAGGGCGGAGCCATGCGTTTCGAAGGCACTTCCGGCTATGTTGCGACTGACGACCTCAAGGTCGCGGTCAACGCCGCGGTGCAGCTGCGCCGCCCGTTGCTGGTCAAGGGCGAACCTGGCACGGGCAAGACGGTGCTCGCGCATGAGATTGCCGAGGCGCTCGGCGCGCCGCTGATCGAGTGGCACATCAAGTCGACCACTCGTGCCGTCCAGGGCCTCTACGAATATGACGCGGTCGCCCGGCTACGCGACGGCCAGCTCGGCGACGAGCGGGTTCACGACATCAGCAACTACATCAAGCGCGGCAAGCTGTGGGACGCCTTCACCTCGCCCCAGCTGCCGGTGCTGCTGATTGATGAGATCGACAAGGCCGATATCGAATTCCCCAATGACCTCCTCCAGGAGCTCGATCGGATGGAGTTCCATGTCTATGAAACCGGCGAGACGGTGAAAGCGGTCGAACGGCCGGTGGTGGTGATCACGTCGAACAATGAGAAGGAGCTGCCCGACGCGTTTTTGCGGCGCTGTTTCTTCCATTACATCCGCTTCCCCGACCGGGAGACGATGAGCGCGATCATCGATGTCCATTTCCCCAAGATCCAGAAGCTGCTGGTGAGCCGGGCGCTCGATATCTTCTACGATATTCGCGAGGTGCCGGGCCTCAAGAAGAAGCCGTCGACGAGCGAACTTCTCGACTGGCTGAAGCTGTTGCTGCACGAGGACATGCCGCTCGAGGTGCTGCAGAACCAGGACCCGACCAAGGCGATCCCGCCGCTTCACGGCGCGCTGCTCAAGAACGAGCAGGACGTAATGCTGTTCGAGCGGCTCGCCTTCATGGCCCGGCGCAAGGTCTGACCTTGTCGAAGGAGCCGAAAGAACGCCGGCTCGCCACCAGGCTGATCCATCCGGATCGCCGCGCATCGACTGATTTCCAGTCGCTGGCCACGCCGACCTCGCGCGCGTCGACGGTACTCTTCAAGTCGGTCGCCGACGCGCGGGATTCCTACGATCCCGACCAATATCGCTACGGCCTTTACGGTACCCCGACGGTGCGCGAGCTGGCATTGCAGATCGCGGCAATCGAAGGGGCCGAGCATTGCCTGATCGTTCCGAGCGGCCAGGCGGCGATCGCCCTCCCCTACCTCGCATTCTGCAAGTCGGGCGACCATGTCCTGCTGACCCGGAGCGCCTATGGTCCGAACACCGAGCTGGCGTTCGAGACTCTGAAGCGGCTGGGAATCGAGGTCGAGCGCTACGAGCCGATGATCGGCGGAGGCATATCGGAGCTGATCCGCCGCAACACGACGCTGATCTGGACCGAGAGTCCGGGATCGATCACCATGGAAGTGCAGGACATTCCCGCGATCTGTGCGGCCGCGAAGGAGCGCGGCGTCAAGGTGGCGATCGACAATACTTATGGTGCCGGCGTGCTGTTCGACGCCTATGCCGCTGGGGTCGATATCAGCGTTCAGGCGCTGACCAAATATGCCGGCGGGCATAGCGACCTGCTGCTGGGATCGATTACGACGCGCGACGTCAAATATGACCAGCAATTGCGCGCCGCCCAAAGGCTGACCGGCATGGGCGTTTCGCCCGACGACTGCTCGCTGGTGCTG
>Ga0207701_10000503_pt1 | contig 40394 bp, 33 predicted proteins | sample KBSSwiSSwithPhiX_FD_184294 | JGI IMG/M metagenome (GOLD analysis project Ga0207701, IMG submission 184294) | Switchgrass rhizosphere bulk soil microbial communities from Kellogg Biological Station, Michigan, USA, with PhiX - S5 (SPAdes) (version 2) | ecosystem: Environmental > Terrestrial >... | reverse complement strand
CGAGCCGCATGCCGAGGACACCGGCGTAGAAGTCGAGATTCTCCTGCGGCGGACCGGCAATCGCGGTGATGTGATGCAATCCGTTGACTGGGGTGGTCACGGTCCAATTGTACGTTCACTGACCGTTTCCGCGTCTTCTCGGCTTGTGAATCCGGATTCACGATTCACAAGCAATATGAGATGTTGACTCATGCCGAGATTCAAATTGCTCATCGAGTACGCGGGCACGCGCTACAGCGGTTGGCAAATCCAGAAGAACGCCCGGACGGTGCAAGGAGAGATCGATCGAGCGGTCCGCGAGGTCGCCAAGCGCCGCGAGTTCGAGCTGTATGGTTCCGGCCGAACCGACGCCGGTGTTCACGCGCTCGCGCAGGTGGCGCATCTCGAGTTGTACACGACCCTGCAGCCCGAGTCGCTGCGACGCAAACTCAACGACGAACTGCCGGCAGATATCCACATTCGTGCCATTGAGCCTGCGCCGCACCGGTTTCACGCGCGTCACGATGCGATCTCGCGATGCTACCTTTACCAGATTTCGCGACGACGAACGGCTTTTGGCAAACCACTGGTGTGGTGGATTCGCGAGCCGCTCGCGATCGATGCGATGCGCGCGGCAGCACGCGCATTCATCGGGATGAGGGACTTCAGAGCGTTTACCGACGATGAGCCGGAAGAAAAATCGACTCGCGTGTTGGTAGAGTCGATCGAGATTGCCGAGAGCGGTGCATTGATTCTGATCCGCGTGCGGGGATCACATTTTCTCTGGAAGATGGTGCGCCGAATGGTCGGAGTCCTTGCCGCCGTTGGCCGCCAGGAACTCGACCCAACCGATGCCGGTCGATTGCTCAGCGATCAACATGAAGCCGCCAAGCCGGCCGCGCTCGCCGCGCCGGCAGCCGGTCTCTTTCTCGAGGCCGTGCTTTACAAAGGTGATGACGCGCCGGGACCGATGACGCCGGTCATCAATATTGGTGCGTAAACTATCGCAGGATACGTACATTGGTGGGTGCGCTTGGGGCCACGCCTTCACGCCAGCCGAGTTGTACGACGTCGAAGTCGTCGGCGGTCAGCGCGCTGAAGGCGGGGTTCAACACTGAGTTGTTCCACCGCGCATCCATGGTCCCACTGATATACATGTCAGAGCCGTTGTCGGCGACGATGAGGCCGTAGCGTTTCATCGCTCGAAAGAGCCGCTGCACCTCGGGTGTGAAACCAGAAATATTCTTCGACGCTTTCAGCCGCAGACGCGCACCCATGGGCAGCGCGCTGCTGTTTGTACCGGCTGCGTGCGACGCCGGCCAGACATAGCCGTTGCTCGCGCGTACCGTGACCCGGAACGCGTGCGTGATCTCGGCGGTGCCAAAGGTTTCATCGTACCGAATCAGTCCGGGGAAAATCGCCAGGCCCGCCGCGTCGGCCGATGTCCAGCCCGTCGGCCTGCGATTGTTGGTGTTCATATCGAACACCGCACCCGATCCCGCCTCCCATCGTCCTGCCGCGCTGTTCCACATGGTTGCGAAGGTTTCGTAGAGAAGCCAGCGATCGCGGTCGATGATCAGCGTGTGGCGGTCGCCGGACGTGCCGCCGCCGATCACATCGCCTTCTATGTAATGAGGCTGCGTGCGCGCCTCATCGGGAATTGGATAGCCTGGCAATCCCGGTGCACCGGAATCGCTTTCATCGCCGTACGCAACGAACGCGACCGGAACGCGCGCTTGATCACCGGCGACGACGACGTAAGGGAAACCATAAGGCGGCGGTCCGAAGTCCGGATGCAGCCGGCGCACCGCGGTGGGATTGGTCGGCGTCCGTCCACTAATGAAGTCGATGAACGCTGCGGATCTCGAGTCGACGGGAACCGCGGAGATATCCGCGTTCCACCAGTTGCTCGTCGGAAATACCTGACGGCCGACTAACGGCTCATTGAGGACCGGCGGAGCCGCAGCCCGCACAACGACCACGGCGCCAATAAGCGCGGCCGACACCGCAAATGTACGGACTGCCACGGGCCAATGCCGTATCACGGATCGTGCCGTGCCTACCACCGCCGCTAGATCCTGATGGCAGTTGGAGTTGCGGTAAGTCCCGAGGGATGGCGAACCCCGCCACTGCGCGCAAGGATGTAACACTTGCGCGCAGTGTTGTAACGGGAAAGGTGTGCTATTTCTTCGGCGCGGACTTTTTCGCCTTCGGGACCTTGAGATCGGTCAGGTTCTTGACGATGGCCTCACCCGCCGTCGACGTCTGCCCGCTCTTGTCGATCGCGGCAATCTTTCCCTGCGGATCGATATAGAACGTCCAGCGCGACGCGAACTGGCGTTCCGGCGGGCGATTCGACGGAATCACGCCGTATGCGTTCGCCACCGTCTTCTCCGGATCCGACAGGATCGGGAAGTCGGCCTGTTCCTTTTCAGCGAAGGCTTTGTTGTCTTCGGGCTTGTCGACGCTGACCATGAAGTAGGCCACGTCGTAGTCGCGGATGGCTTCCCCGCTCGCACGGAGCGAGTTGCATTCAGCGGTTCAACCGCCGGTGAAGGCTTTCGGGAACCATGCCAGCACAACGGTCTTCCCCTTGTAGTCCGCCAGCTTGTGCACCTTCCCGTCGGATCCCATCAGCGCGAACGCCGGCGCGGTATCGCCGACCTTGAGCTCGAGAGGATACTGGGGAGGCGCCGGGGGTTGACCCTGTGCCGACAGTGCGGTCGCCATGGCAGCCATGCCAAAAGCGGCGCAAAGGGACAACAGTTTCAGCATACACACCTCAAAGTAAGGGTATAACGGTAACACTAAACGATGTTTGTTCCTAGGCACGCCCGAAGGCATCTTAGGGTCATCGCTCTCTTGCTTTTGACGATTTCGGGGCAGGTTGCGCTTACAGCCGTCCGCGGACAGCAGCCATCGACCTCGCAACTCTCAAAGACCGGGTGGGAGGCGCTCAACGCCGGGCGGATTCAGGAAGCGGCCGCCGCATTTGACGAGGCGCTGCGGACAGGGCCGCAGACATCCTCGATCCTGCTGGGTGCCGGTCTCGTCGCGCGCTTGCAGGGACGCAGCGACGATGTGCGGCGATTGCTCGTCGACGCGCTGAAAATCGAGCCATCGCTGACGCCAGCATCGTTGCTGCTTGGCAGCGTCCTGTATCAAAGCGGCGATCTCGACGGCGCCATCGACACGTATCAGCGGGCGCTCGCGTTCAGTCCGAATCATCCACAACTGACCAGGCAGCTCGAAGCGTGGCGAAAGGAAGCGGAACTGCACAGCGGCTTCCGCCAGGCGCTCGGCGATCACTTCACCGTCATGTTCGAAGGGCCGGCGGAGGCCGAGCTGGCGACCCGTGCCGTGACAGTGCTCGAAGCAGCCTACTGGCGAATCGGGACGGCGCTGGCGAACTATCCCACTGCGGTCACGACGGTGATTCTCTACACGCGCGAGCAATTCCACGACATCACGCGATCGCCGGCCTGGGCTGGAGGGTCCTTCGACGGTCGGATCCGCGTTCCGGTCCAGGGTGCGTTGCAGAATCGCGCGGAGTTCGAACGCGTGCTCGCGCACGAATTCACGCACGCCCTGATCCAGAGCATCGCGGCACGCGGCGTGCCGACGTGGTTGCACGAAGGATTGGCCGATTGTTTCGACGGCAGCGATGTGCGAAAGAAGGAACGCCAGATCCGGCAGTCAGAGGTGCGCGTGCCACTCCTGCGTCTGGAAGGTTCGTTCGAGGGGCTTACGTCCAAGGAAGCCTCGCTCGCCTACGCGCAGAGTGCCGTCGCGGTTCATCAACTGCTCGAGGACCCCGGCCCCCTCGCCGTCGCAAACCTGCTGACCGATATCGGCCGCGGCATTCCATTCGACGAGGCGTTCGAGCGCAACATGCTCGTCTCGTACGCCGAATTTCAGAAGAAGCAATCGGAATTCTGAATGCTGAACTGCTGAATGCTGGTTTATCATCTTCCGCATTCCGCCACATTTCATCGACACGGAGAGCGCTTCATATGGGTATGAATCCGATCCTGGCGCTGCAGGGAGCGCTAGGGGCGCTGACGGCGCTGTTTATCGCCGGCTGGAGCGCTGCCGTGGTTGCAGTTCGTCGCAGCCCTCCGCCAACACCATCTCCGGCGACCGACGTCCGCTTTCCGACGTTGACCGAGATCGGAATCGGCGCGATCACGAACTTTTTCGACACCCTCGGGATTGGCTCGTTTGCCACGACCACAGCCCTGTTTCGTTTTCAGCGCCTCGTCCCCGATCGGATCATTCCAGGCACACTGAATTCAGGTCACACGCTGCCAACGGTGGTGCAGGCGTTCATCTATACGACGATGGTGAAGGTCGACGTGCTGACGCTGTTGGCGCTCATCGCCGCGGCGGTGCTGGGTGCATACCTCGGCGCCGGAATCGTCGCGTCGTGGTCGAAACGCCGTGTGCAGATCGGCATGGGGGCCGCACTCCTCGTCGCCGCGACGCTGATGTTGATGACGCAGCTCAATCTGTTCCCGGGTGGGGGTGAGGCGCTTGGAGTACGCGGAATCAAATTGCTGATCGGCGTCGCTGTGAACTTCGCATTGGGCGCCCTCATGTCCCTCGGCATTGGCCTTTACGCGCCGTGCATGATCCTCATCAGCCTGCTCGGGATGAATCCGACGGCGGCGTTCCCGATCATGATGGGGTCGTGCGCGTTCCTCATGCCGGTCGGCAGCCTGCGCTTCATCCGCGAACAGTGCTACAGCCTGCGCGCGGCGCTCGGCCTCGCAATCGGCGGCATTCCCGCAGTTCTGCTCGCCGCCTTCATCGTCACATCGATCCCGATTTACGCGGTGCGCTGGCTGGTCATCGTTGTCGTCGTGTATACAGCGCTCACGATGCTGCACTCAGCGTCGACTGAGACAGCGGAATAGATCAGTGTTCATCCGTGGTCATCCGTGGTCATCCGTGGTCCTCCGTGGCGCGACGGCTGGACGGCGCTCCGCGTGCTGATCGCGCAGCGCGTGCGCGGACGACGAGCGTGAACGGATCCGATCGGATTGGCGCGTACACGACGCTCGCTGTCAGCGGATTGCTGGGCTATTTCGTCGGGTCCCGAGGATTTCCCGAGTGGCAGGTTCCCGTCGAGACCGCACAGGTACTCGCCGGAATTGTGCGATACCCTCCCGACAACCCTTTCCTGATTTATCACCTCAAGCTCTGGACGGTTCTTCACCAGATCTGCGCGGCGTTTCTCGCCGCCGGTGTATCTGAGATTCGTCTGTCCGTGTGGCTGAGTGGCATAACCGGAATGCTGTCATTCCAGGCGCTCGCCATGACGACGTTCGCGTTCAGCCGCAGTAGCTGGATATCGGTGGCAACAACGATCGTGGTGTTTGTCAGCGGGGCTACCAACTACGGCGTGAGATATCCCATCTTTCTGCTGGGCACTTCTCACACGTATGGCAGTGTCGGACTGTCCTGGGCCGTTCTCACCGCGGCATTGATTGGATGTGGACGTTATCGAGTTGCCCTGTTCCTCCTCGGCCTGGCGCCTGCCGTTCATCCGTCACTCGGCATCTGGCTGGCGATCATCGCCGCACTCGCGTTTGCGTCGGACCTGCCAAGTGTCCGTGTGAACGTCCTGCCGAACTGGCGCTGGTTCGCTGGAGGGGCGACGCTGACTGCCGTCAGTCTGGCTCTCCATCTGTGGACGGGCCGCGGCGTTCCAGCCATCGATTCGTCCACGGCCGCACGTTTTCTCGCCACGTTCACCGCGCTGTGGGACGAACATCGGCAGCCCATGGGATTGGTTCACGTCGGCGTGGCGTTGAATCTTGCCGCCGTTCTGGTCGGCATCATCTCGTTGAGATGGATCAGCAGGAGCCTTCCCCCATCCTCGTCCTTCGGGCTTCGGTTCGTGATCGCAAGTGGGCTCGTGAGCTTCGCCTGCATCGCGCTGTCATGGGTGCCTCCCGATCGGGTGCCGGGTTTCGTCGTCGTTCTGATGCCGACTCGGGTGGTCAATGTTGATGTGATGATGTTTGCCGTGCTCGTCCTCGGCCTCCTGGGAACCTACCGCACCGTTGCGGGTCGGTTGCTCTTGGCTGGCGTGATGGGCGGCCTGCTATTGACCAGTCACAGACTGCCGGACGTGCTCCACCCACAACTGAGAACAATCGAGGTCGCCTTTCGCGATCGCACGAATGACGCGCTGCTCGCGACGGCCGCTCGAGGGAAGGGACTGTTGGCAACCGGCGGAGATCTCCATCTGATCCAGCTGCGGACTCGTCGTCCTGTCGTCCTCGATGGTGGCGGCCTCGACGGGCTGCCCTACGCGCTCGCCGGTGGACCTGAGATGGCGCGAATCCTGCGAGACATTTACGGCATTGACTTCTTCAATCCGCCGGCCGAGGCACACGGCATCGGAATGGTTCCGTCTTCGTTTAATCGACGTGTTTGGGAAGGCTATCCGCAGGATCGGTGGGAGGAGATTCGACGCAAGTACAATGTCACACAGGTCATGACCTACAATGACTGGACCCTCCACCTGCCAATCGTGGCGCAGAACGCCCGCTATCTTCTCTACGAGATCCCGCAATGATCATCAGCCGGACCCCGTTCCGGGTGTCGTTCTTTGGCGGTGGCACTGACTATCCGGATTGGTATCGCGAACATGGCGGCGCGGTACTGTCGACGACGATCGACAAGTACTGCTATATCAGCGTCCGCGAACTGCCGCCCTTCTTCGAGCACAAATTCAGGCTCGTGTATTCGTTCGTCGAGAACGTGAAGGAGATCTCGGAGCTCGCCCATCCGGCTGCGCGAGGCGTGCTTCAGCACCTTCGCGTCGTGAAAGGGCTCGAGATCCATCACGACGGTGATTTACCGGCCCGCTCCGGCGTCGGATCGAGTTCGGCATTCACGGTTGGATTGATCAGCGCCGTTCGCGCGCTCGACGGACGACACATGTCGAAGGACGAGCTCGCGCAGGAAGCCATTCACGTCGAGCACAGCGTGCTTCGCGAACCGGTCGGCGCTCAGGATCAGATCTCGGCGGCGTTCGGGGGCTTCAATCACATCACCTTCAGGCAGGACGGAACGTTCCAGGTCGCGCCGCTGATCATGCGCTCTGAACGACTGGAGGCGCTGCAAGGGCACTTGATGTTGTTATTCACGGGGTTGTCGCGGACAGCCGCTGAGATCGCGAAAACGCAAATCGAGAATCTCTCGCGGCGTGCGAGCGAACTGCACGCGCTGAACGACATGGTTGCTCAGGCGATCGACACGCTGCGATCGGAGTCCGACCTGGCCGATTTCGGGCGGCTCCTGCATGAAGGCTGGTCGTTGAAGCGCCGACTCTCCGATCGGGTCTCGACGCCCGACATCGATGCGTTGTACGACACGGCACTTCGCGCCGGGGCCATTGGCGGCAAACTCCTGGGTGCGGGCGGCGGCGGGTTTTTGCTCCTGTTCGTCCGGCCGGAGCATCGGGCGAAGATTCGGGCGGCCTTGCCAACACTCATTGATGTGCCGTTCCGGTTCGACACATCCGGAAGTCGAATTGTGCTGTATCAGCCGGACGGGTGGTGACATGACCATTCGCTATCAATACAAGGGTGAGGGGGCCGGCGGTTTCGAGCGATACGGATCCGCACACGACTCCGATTTTTTCGTCAGTCTTTTCTTTTCGATGCTGCGCATCCGGCGCATCGAAGAGGAGATCGAACGGCGTTATCACCAGGACCAGATGAAGACACCGATTCATCTGGTTATCGGGCAGGAAGCGACCTCAGTCGGTGCCTGCGCAGCGTTGCGGACGAGCGATCTGCTCTATTCGAGCCATCGCACGCACGGAAACTACCTTGCGAAGGGTGGCGACCTGAAGGCGATGCTCGCAGAAATGCACTGCCGGATCACCGGTTGCGTCGGATCGCGCGGCGGCTCGATGCATCTGATCGACAAGAAGGTCGGCATGGCCGGCACGTCCGCCATTGTTGGCGGTGCGGTGCCGATTGCCGTCGGGGCCGCGCTCGCGGCGCGATTGAAAGGTGAGGATCGGGTAACGATGGTGTTCCTCGGAGATGCCACGACCGAGGAGGGTGTCACGTCCGAGAGTTTGAATTTCGCAGCGCTCAAGAAAGCGCCTGTCGTGTTTTTCTGTGAGAACAACTTCTATTCAGTGCAGTCTCCGCTCTCGACTCGACAACCTCCTCGCGATCTGCACCGCTGGGCGGCCACCTATCAGATGCCTTCGGTCGCTGTCGACGGTGTCAACGTGCTGGCGGTGTATGACGCGACCGGGGCGGCGGTCGAGCGCGCGCGGGTCGGTGATGGACCGACGTTCATCGAGGCCCCCGTCTACCGCCTCCGCGCACACGGCGGGGCCGGCGACGATTCGCATACGGGTTACCGTCACCTCGCCGAGCGCGAACACTGGGAGGCCTTTGATCCGCTTGCGCTCTACGAGCACTTTCTCAAGAGAAAGCAATTGCTCGACGACCAGGTGATTGGTGAAATGGAAACGCGCCTTACCCAAGAAATCGCCGACGCGTTCGAGTTTGCTCTGAGCAGCCCGAATCCGAGCGAAGAAGATCTCTTCCGTCATGTTTATGCTGAGTAGAGCCGTCGATGCCGTGGGATGAAGGGTTAGTCAATTCGCTCGTTTACGACGCTCCGGATCCCGCCGAGGGTCGCGTCGTCAGCTACGTCAAAGCGATCAACGAAGCCTTGACGATCAGCCTTGACAGCGATCCATCTGTGTTCGTCATGGGACAAGGAGTCGACGATCCCTCCGCCATGTTTGGTTCGACGCGCGGCCTTCAGGCACAGTTCGGCCCGGAGCGTGTCTTCGATACGCCGCTGTCGGAAGAAGGCATGATGGGCGTCTGCACCGGTGCCGCCATGAACGGTATGCGTCCGGTGTTCATGCACAACCGTCCCGACTTCGTCCTGCTGGCGTTCAACCAGCTCGTCACGCATGCCGCCAAATTCCATTTCATGGATAACGGTCAGACCAACGTGCCGATGGTTGTCTGGGCAGCGATCGGCCGCGGGTGGGGATCAGGAGCGCAACACTCGCAGGCGATTCAGGGGCTGTTGCTCGGTGTCCCGGGATTGAAGATCGTCATGCCGAGCACGCCGTATGATGCAAAGGGCCTGCTGCTGTCTGCGATTCTGGATAACAACCCGGTGTGCGTCTTCGAGCATCGGTGGCTGATGAAGAAGGACGGGATCGTACCGGAGGGGTTCTATCGCGTTCCGATCGGCAAGGGCATCTATCGCAAACGCGGCGACGACGTGACGATTGTCGGCGCCTCGCACGCAATCGAACTGGGGATGCGTGCCGCCGCGGACCTCGAAGCCGAGGGTATCAGCGCAGAGGTGATCGACCTGCGCACGATCAAGCCGATGGACGAGCACATCATTCTCGAGTCTCTCGAAAAAACGGGACGCATCGTCGCGGTCGATACGGCGTGGATGAAGGGCGGGGTGTGCGCCGAGATCGGATGTCTCGCGGCTGAAAAAGGCTTTCACTTCCTCAAGGCGCCAGTCGCGCGGGTCGGTCTCCCGGACATTCCAACCCCTGCCGGCTACACGCTCGAGCAGTTCTACTATCCGGACGCCGCCAGAATCGCTGCCGCCGCCAGGAGTCTCGTTCGCTGATGTTCTACGACCTGGCGAGCACGACCTGGGGCGACGAGGAACTCGCGGCAATTCAGCGCGTCTGCCAGTCCGATCGCTACACGATGGGCGAGGAAGTCAAACGCTTCGAAGAGGCGTTTGCGGCGAAATTCGGGATGACCCATGCCGTCATGGTCAATTCCGGGTCCTCGGCGAACCTGGTCGGCATTGCCGCACTCTGCTACAAACGAGAGCGGCCGCTTCAACGCGGTGACGAAGTCATCGTTCCCGCGATTTCGTGGGCGACGACGTATCACCCGCTCCAGCAGTACGGGCTCAGGTTGCGATTCGTCGACGTCGATCTGCAGACGCTCAACCTCGATGCGGCACAGCTCGCGGCGGCGCTGACGCCGCGAACGCGAATGGTCGTCGCGGTCAATATCCTGGGCAATCCTGCGCCTCTGACGACGATTCGCGCGTTCTGCGATCGGCACGGGCTGTATTTCTTCGAAGACAACTGTGAGTCGATGGGCGCCAGCCTGGATGGAAAGCTGTGCGGCACGTTCGGCGACGTCAACACGTTCAGCACGTTCTACTCTCATCACATCTCGACGATGGAGGGCGGCCTGCTGCTGACCGACGATCGCGAGATCGCGGATCTCGCGCGCGCGATTCGGAATCACGGGTGGGCTCGAGACCTCCCCGCGGACTCACCCATCAATACCGGTCGTCATGATGATCCGTTCTTCGAGGCGTATCGATTCATGCTGCCGGGCTACAACGTTCGGCCGCTGGAAGTGTGCGGAGCGGTCGGCTGCGAACAACTGAAAAAACTCGACGGCATGGTGGAAATCCGGCGCCGCAATGCCCGTCTGTTCGTCGATCTGTTCCGCAGCGATGATCGCTTCATCATTCAGCAAGAGAACGGGCGCAGCTCGTGGTTCAGTTTCACGCTGGTCCTGAACCCGGCGATCGATCTTGACCGGGGCCGGATTATGGCTGCGCTGCGCACGGCCGGTATTGGATTCCGGATGATTACGGGCGGGTGCTTTCTCCGTCATGAAGCGATCAAATACTTCGACCACGACACCGCCGGGCCGATCGTCAATGCCAACATCGCGCACGATCGCGGGTTCTTCGTCGGCAACCATCCGCGCGACCTTACTGCCGAGATCCACCGGCTTCGCGAAGTGCTCGACGCGGCGGCTAGAGTCTGACCGTTCGCTCCTCGCGCTCTGCCGTATCCACGGGCGCTCGAGGCTGGTGATGCTACACTGAGGGTTTTTCATGCCGATAAAGGTCCTCGTTACCGGAGCCGCCGGCTACATCGGCTCAACGCTGGTGCCTGCGCTGCTCGAAAGCGGCTATGCGGTGACGGCTATCGACAACTTCATGTACGGCCAGGACAGCCTCGCGGCTGTCTGTTATCACCCGGCATTTTCTCTCGTCCGCGGTGACGTCCGCTCGGCGAACGTGATGCGGCCGCTGGTGAAAGACGCTGACATCATCATTCCGCTTGCCGCGCTGGTGGGCGCGCCACTGTGCGACCGGGATCCGATTGCGGCGACGACGACCAACAAAGACGCGATCGTCAACATGCTCGAGTGGCTCGGCACGGATCAGCGTGTGCTGCTGCCAATCACCAACAGCGGCTACGGCGTCGGTGAACCGGGCAAGTTTTGTACTGAAGAAACGCCGATCCGGCCGATTTCGCTGTACGGGCGCGACAAGGTTGCCGTGGAGCAGACGCTTCTCGATCGCCATCCGAATGCGATCAGCTTCAGGCTGGCAACCGTGTTCGGCATCTCCCCGCGCATGCGCCTTGATCTCCTGGTCAACGACTTCACCTATCGTGCCTACACGGATCGCTTCATTGTCCTGTTCGAAAGTCACTTCAAGCGGAACTACCTTCACGTCCGGGATGTCGCGCGCGTGTTTCTGCACGGCATCGAGCACTTCGACACGATGAAAGGCGGTCCCTACAACGTCGGCCTGTCGGATGCCAATCTGTCAAAGCGAGAACTGTGCGAGCGGATCCAGGCACACTTGCCGTCGTTTGTCTTCGTTGAATCGGCGATCGGCCAGGATCCCGACAAGCGCGACTACATCGTCTCGAACGAAAAGATCGAACGCACCGGATTTCGGCCGGCGTACTCGCTCGATGACGGCATACGGGAGCTGATCAAGGGTTTCGCGATGATCCGAAACAGCAAGTATTCGAATGTCTAGCCAGCCCCCACTCATTTCGGTCGTGTTCTCCTTCCGGAACGAACGGCAGAATATCCCCACCTTGATCGCCCGCCTGGACACGGTGTTTTCCCGTACGGCCACCGACTATGAATTGCTGTTTGTGAACGATGCCTCCGACGACGGATCACTGGACGCGCTGGTCGACGAGAGATCCCGCAATCCGAGGGTGAAGGTGATCAACATGTCCCGCCGGTTTGGCGTGTCGGAGTGCGCCCGTGCGGGAATGTCCGCCTCGAGCGGCGATGCCACGATCATCATGGATGCGGACCTGCAGGATCCTCCGGAGGTCATCCCACAACTCCTGGAAAAGTGGCGCGCAGGCGCCGACGTCGTCCACACGGTGCGAACCCGCCGTCACGGTGAAAGCGCGCTCAAGATGATGATGACGCGACTGGCGTATCGCATCATTCATCTCGGTTCGTCGATCGAATTGCCGGTTGACGCCGGGGACTTCAAACTGCTTTCCCGGCCGGCGCTGAACCATCTTCTCGCGCTGACCGAGTCCGATCCCTACATTCGCGGACTCGTTGTCTGGATCGGTTTTCAACAGGCATTCGTGCCCTACGAACGTGACGCGCGGCATGCGGGAAAGACCCACTTTCCGTTCTTCAGCCGCAATCCCTGGAAAACGTTCGCGATGGGCCTGACCTCGTTTTCCTTCATGCCGATCTTTGCGGTCATCGCGCTGGCGCTCGGCGCAAGCGGGGTGACCGTGCTGCTCGTCCTCTACGTCCTGCTGCGGCAACTGCTGTTCGGGGACGTGTCGACGGCGCTGGTGCTCGCCGCCATCGGTGCGTTCTTCTGGACCACGACCCTCGTCGCCGTCGCCGCAGTGGGCATCTATGTCATCCGGATCTACAAAGACATCCGCAATCGTCCGCAGTACATCGTCGCGTCGACACTCGGTGTGTCGATGCCGGCTGAAAAGGCTGCCGTCGAGAGGGTGACGATGTGAAGACCGCCCCACTCGATCTCGTGCTCGTGAATCCGGGCAGCCGGATGCGCCTGTACCAAGCGCTGGGCAAGCGTTTGACCGCGGTCGAGAATCCGGTCTGGGCCGGCCTGATCGCGACGTTCATCCGGCAACGTGGGTTTTCGGTCGAGATCGTCGACGCGGAAGCTGACGATCTGAGTCCTGAAGAAACGGCGGCGCGGATCGTGGATCGTCGTCCGCGCCTCGTGACGGTTGTCGTCTACGGACATCAGCCATCGGCGTCGACGCAGAACATGACCGGCGCTTCCGCAATCGTGACCGCGATCAAGACGGTGAGCCCCGAGACGCGCGTGCTGATGCTCGGTGGCCATGTCGCAGCGCTCCCCGAGCGGACGCTGCGAGAGGAATCGTGCGATTACGTCACCAGCGATGAAGGGCTCTACGGGGTCAGTGATCTGCTAACGGCTCTGCGCGAATCCGACACTCCGGACCTGCGTCATGTGCGAGGCCTGGTGTATCGCAGCGATGGCGCGGTGGCATCGAATGCCGCAGCGCCGCTCGTGAAGGATGTCGAGCGCGAGATGGCGGCAATTGCCTGGGATCTGCTACCGATGTCGCGCTACCGCGCCCACAATTGGCACTGCTTTGGCGGCATCGAACGCGAGCCGTATGCGGCGATCTACACCACACTCGGCTGTCCGTACCACTGCTCGTTCTGCTGTATCCAGGCGCCGTTCAAGTCAGGCGAGAAGGCGCTCGGGCTTCGCGACAGCGTCAACAGTTACCGGTTCTGGCCGCCGGCGAAGGTCATCGAGCAGATCGATCTCCTGGTGCAGAAGTACGGCGTCCGCAACATCAAGTTCGCCGACGAAATGTTCGTGCTCCATCCGCGCCACGTGCTCGGGATCTGCGACCTCCTCATCGAGCGGAACTACAACCTGAACATCTGGGCGTACGCGCGCGTCGACACCGTCAAAGACGAAATGCTCGACAAGCTGAAACGCGCTGGATTCAACTGGCTCGCCTTCGGCATCGAGGCGGCAAACGAAGGTGTGCTCAACGACGTCGATAAGCGCTATCGTGTCGATCAGGTGTACGAGGCCGTGGAGAAGGTCAAGTCGGCGGGCATTCACATCATCGGTAACTACATCTTCGGTCTTCCGGAAGACACCGCCGAGACGATGCAGCAGACATTAGACCTGGCCCTGAATCTGAACTGCGAATTCGCAAACTTCTATTGCGCCATGGCGTACCCAGGCTCCCCGCTCTATCAGCAGGCGCTCAGCAGCGGATGGGAATTGCCTCGGACGTGGAGCGGATACTCGCAGCATGCGATCGATACGCTCCCGTTGCCGACCCGTCACGTGTCTGCCGGCGACGTTCTCCGATTCCGCGATGATGCGTTCCATCACTACTTCACGAACCGGCGATACCTCGAACTCGTGCGCACGACTTTTGGCGACCCGACGCTGTCGCACGTCATGCAAATGACGGCACATCGGCTCGAACGGATGTATGCGAGCCGACACAAGTCGTCTGTGCCGAGTTCCTCGCCGACAGTTACTTGATAATTCGCAGATTGGTCGGCGGACTTGGCGGTGTGTTCGAGACTATCTTCACGATCGTGCCGCCGGTGTGATTGACGACATACAACTCCCCGGCTGCGTCGATGCCGAACGAGCTGATGTTGCCAAGCACCGCCGACCCTCCAAGCTCGGTCGTGTGATCGGTCGGCGTCGAGGCAGTCGCTTCGCCAGTGGTCGGATTGATCGAGAGCGCCATCGACCACACCCGGCCTTGAACGTAGTCAGCAAAGAAATAGCGGCCGCGGAATGTGCCGGGTATCGCACTGCCACGGTAGACGAAACCTCCGGTGATCGACTGTCCGACCGTGCGGCCATACTCCCAAATCGGATCCGTCAGTCCGCCGGGTGGAACGTATACCGGCGGCGGCGTGGTGACGTTCGGATGAGCGCCTTCTCTGTATCGCCAGCCGTAATTGCGGCCGGGACGGTTCGCAGGCTCGTAGTCGACTTCTTCCCATGCACCCTGACCGACATCGGCAATGATGATCGCCCCTGTGCCACCGAGCGACGGCATGTCAAAGCAATAGCGCCACGGGTTGCGAAGTCCAAAGCTCCAGATCTCTTTCAGAACTCCTGTCGGTCCGCTATTGACGAATGGATTCGTTGACGGGACGACGTAGCCGTTGACGTTGCTGGCCGGGACATTCACGTCGATGCGGAGCATCTTGCCCAGAAGTTCGGCCGGGTTCTGCGCGCGGTTTTCAGGATCGTTGCCAGATCCGCCATCTCCCAAGGCAATGTAAAGATAACCATCGGGACCAAATGCGAGATTGCCGGCGTTGTGGTTGCTGTAGGGCTGAAAAATGTATTTCAGTCCAGACGGCCACTGGAGATCGAATCGCGACGCAGCATCGGCGACCGCGGGATTCGCTGTCGAACGCAGGAAGCGGGCGATGACGGTGTTTCCTGCGAGGTCGGTAAAGTTGATGTAGAACCTGCGGCTCGTCGCATAGTCCGGCGAAAGCGCCATGCCCAGCAGTCCGCGTTCGCCGCCAGAGGCAATTGAGCCCGTCAGGTTTAGAAAATCCGTCGCCAAAACAGAACCGTTCTCGACGACACGAACGCGGCCGCCCTGCTGCACGACGAATTGACGCGAATTGTTCGTGGAATCCTGGATAAACGCGACCGGCGACGAGAACCCGGACGCGTAGACCCGGCCCGTCAGGAGCGACTGTGCAGCCACCCGGTGCCCGGAGACGACGGCAGCACAGACAATAACCGCAAAAATCGACAGTCTTATCGGGCGCATAACAGGCCTATTGTTGCAGGAATCGGGCCGATCATTCGAGGCGCGCCAAAGCGAACTATCATGGGGGGAATGGGCCGTTTCTGGATCTTGATCACGCTTTTTGTGGCCGCATGCGGTTCGAGCAAGCCGTCGACGCCTTCGACCGGTTCGGGTGGCGGCACCGCCTCAATCACAGGCCGCGAGCGGATCGGGTGGGATCAGCCGGCATCCGACGCCGACATCATCGGTACTCTGCGATTCGCCATTTACGTCGACAACGTACGCAACGAGATGACCGGTGTTTCGTGCTCCTCGACACTTGGCGCGTCCGGCTTCCCGTGTAGTGGACAACTGCCGGCGATGACCAGCGGCCCGCATACGTTGCAGATCGCCGCGTTCAGTGGTTCCGAGGATGCGGTCAACGAAGGCGATCGATCCGGTCCGCTCCAAGTGGTTGTGTCTGCCGCGCTCCTGGCCGACAGCGCGCCGGCGGACGAGTGGCAGCGGCTGCAGCCCGAACCGACTCGGGACGGCGTCCGGCTTCACGTCGATCGGGTTGCGGAGGGACTGGATCGTCCAGCCGACGCCGCATTCGCGCCTGACGGGCGGCTCTTCATCGCTGAGCGGGGACAGGTCCGTGTCCTCTCTAACGGCGTCCTGCAAGACGCTGCGGCGCTCTCTCTGCCCGCCGAAGACACCTCGCAGCGCGTGCTGTCGATTGCCTTCGATCCTGATTTTCAACGGACTCGTTTCGTGTTCGCGCTGCAGACGATTGATTCACGAGACGGGCCGGTCGTCTTCCTGGCGCGATATCGTGAGCTGCGCGGAGTGCTCGGTCAGCGAGCGGTGTTGTTTCAATCAGTGCTCGACAGCGGTGGCGACATGTCCGCGGTGATGCGCTTCGGCCCTGACGCCAAACTTTACATCGTGCTCGGGAGCGAAGATTCCACCGGCAAGGTTCTTCGGCTGAACCCTGATGGGACGACGCCGCGCGACCAGCCGGGCTCGTCACCGGCGCTCGCCGGCGGTGTCGGCAGCGCCCAGGGCCTGACCTGGGATCCGCGCATGCCGCTCCTCTGGATTGTCGACGACGATTCGACGGCAGGCCACCTCAGTGGTGTATCGATGTCTGAACCGCCGGTCCGCGCCATCGCTCGCGCGCGCACTGAATTGCCTCTCGGATCCCGCTCGATCGCCTTCTACACGGCCGACGCAATCCCGCAGTTTCGAAACAACGCATTCGTCGCGTCGGCGCAGGGATTCATCTTGCGTCTTCGCTTTGCCGACGACAATCCGATCAAAGTCGTCGATTCAGAACAGCTTCTCGAGAACCAGGTCGGACCAATACAGGTTCTGGTCGCCGGACCGGACGGCGCTGTCTACTTTTGTACGAACACCGCGGCGGGGCGATTGTCGATTACCCGGTGATGCAGGGCGCACTCTTTAGACTGCGCCGTCAGTGCGTCAGCGCGTAAATGACGACGTTGATACCGACCGCGTAGCCATCAGGCGAGAACAGGTAGAAGTAGCGCGGATCCTCCCCTTCACGTTCCCAGGCGTCGGAAATGTCGGTGTCGTGCGTCATGAGAACCATGAGGCGGCCATGCTCGTCGGAAATGCCGCGGATGTCAGGGATCGCGCTGTCCTCACCGCGTTCCGACGTTCCGCCGCCGCTCCGCATCCAGTGATTGATCGACGGGATTTGCGGCAGCTTGGCGATCTCGAACATCGTACGGAACAACGGATGTGACGGCGACAGGTCCACGATCGGGTATTTTTTCGGATCGAGGACGCGGCCGATCTCCTCCGCCCATTGCTCCCATGCCTGCTCGCCCCAGAAGTCGTCGACGTAGAGGAAGCCGCCCTTCAGCAGGTATTCGCGCAGCCGTTTGACTTCGGCGTCGCTCAACCGCATCACGCCGACATCCTCCATCTCGATCCACGGGCAGTTGAACAACGCCTCGTCGGTCAATCGCACGACAAGGTAGTTGGGCTCGCCGTCAGACTGTTTGCTGACACGTGTTTTCGTCAGTTCCGAGAGACGGATCGAGAAGTTGATATCCGCGTCGGGATAGTCCGTCCACCAGCCCATGCCGCCCGCTTCGCGCCGATCCGATTCGTACATGCCGCGGCAGAAGTTGAACGAACCGTCGAAGCTGTCTTTGGTTGGAAAACGTGGCGGCGCGTATCGCAGGCGTCCCCACCCTTGTCCCCAGCCCTGGTCGAAGCCCTGCGCGGCGACGATGGCCGCCGTGAGGACCGCGAGGACGCTGGCAAGGACGAGACGCTTCATTCCCGCCTAGTGGCTTAACGCATACAAGATGACGTTAATCCCGAGCGCATAACCGTTTGGGCCGAACTCGAGAAAATACCTCGGATCCTCTCCCTCACGCTCCCACGCGTCGTCGATATCGGTGTTGTGCGTCATGAAGACCATCAGCCGCCCCGCCTTGTCGTTGATTCCGCGACCGTGGACCTCGATGCTGTCTTCGCCATACTCGGACGTACTGCCGCCAGGACGCCACACGCGAATCGAAGGGATCTGCGGCACACCCTTGACCGGATACTGGGTTTGAAAGAGCGGATGATCGGGCTTCAGATCGAAGATCGGGTAATCCTTCGGCGGCAGGACACGCGAAATCTGCTCGACCCAGTAATTCCATTCCGCATGTCCCCAAAAATCGTCGACCCAGAGAAAGCCGCCCTTCATCAAGTAATCGCGAAGGCGGGCGACTTCCTCCTCCGTAAACTCGGCGGCGCCCATGTCCTCCATGTGGAGGTAAGGACAATTGAATAGGTTGTCGTCGGTGAGCCGGACCGTCAGATGATTCGGTTCGCCATCCGGTCGCTTGCTGACGCGTGTTTTTGTGAGTTCAGAAAGGCGTATCGAAAAGTTGATGTCGGCGTCGGGGTAATCGGTCGTCCACCCGGCGCCGCTCGGGTTTCGGCGGACGGCCGTGTACATGCCGCGGCAAAACGTGAACCCGCCGTCAAAACTTTCCGCCGTGGGCTCGCGCAACGGCGCGCGGCTCCGGCGCATGAAATTCTGGGCGCTGAGTACGGCGCTCCCCGCGATGATCAGCGTCATCACTATCAGCGGAAAGCGCCGCCCGGTCATTACTTGTCGTCTTTCTTCGGAGCGTCGTTCTTCGGAGTATCGCTGGATTTCTCCGGTCCCTTCGAGAGCGACTTGTAGTACTGCTCGACGAGCTTCCGGTATTCCTCGGGCACATCATCGGCGCCCGACAGGAACACTTCACTCCCCTTCATCTCCGCCTGACGACGGAGGTTGAATTCGAAGCGCTTCATCCCTTCGGCCACTGCGCCCTGCAGCCGCGCCAGTTCGGCGGCGTCCTTATACACGCGGTCGTCGTCGAGCGCGCGCAGATTGCGAAGGACATCGTCGAGCGCGCGCGGATCGATACCCTGCCCCTGAAGCATTCGGCGAAGCTGCTGTGCGTCGTTGGCGAACTGACGGACTTCACCGCGCCATTGACGGATGTCGCCCGGATCGACCTGCCCGCCCAGCCATTGACCGCGGCGATCGCCATAACCGCCGTTGTCGGTGAAACGTCCGCCGAACGTGTCGCCATTTCCGCCCGCGCCGGCCTGCGTGCGGTCGCCGTTGCCACCATTTCCCTGTTGGCCCTGTTGGCCCTGTTGACCGCCCTGACCCTGCTGGCCACTCTGACCCTGTTGGCCGCTCTGGCCCTGTTGGCCCTGCTGGCCCGACTGTCCTTGTTGCCCCTGCTGGCCAGACTGTCCCTGCTGCCCTTGCTGACCCTGTTGCCCGGACTGACCTTCCTGTCCGCGCTGGCCGTTCTGTGCTTGCTGACCGTTCTGATTCTGCTGCCCCTGGCGGCCCTGCTGTCCCTGCTGCTGACGTTCACGCATCCGCTGATCGAGCGAGTCCACGCCGCGCGCGAGCTGTCGCGCCTTGTCGAGAGCCTGGTTCATGGCGTCGGCCTGCGACGGACGTCCAAGCGCCGAAGCGGCCTGCGACAGCGTGTTCTTCAAGGCGTCAAGGTTCGAACTGATCGAGTTTTCCATCGGGTCCTGGTAGGACCGATCCGCACCCTGCTGCAACATCCTGCCCGAATACCTGATCTTGTCGCGCACCTTGTTGTCGCGAATCCCGTTGGCGGCTTCGCTCAGCTTGCGAGACGCGTCCTTTTCCTGATTGCGGATGTCACCCGCGGTGCGATCGAGTTGCTGCTCGAGTTCGCCGACCTTCTGCTCGAGCGCATTCTTGCGCTCAATCAACTGCTGCGCCTTCTCCTGCCGACGATCGCCAGCCGACTCGAGACCTTTGACGTCGTCGGCGATGCCACGCTGTTCGCGCGCGAGATCCTCAGCCTGCTGGAGCGCATTCTTGACGTCGCGATCCGCGCGACCGGATTGTGACTGCTGCAGCCGCTTCTGCGCTTCCTGCAGCCGCTCGAGCGCCGACGCCGCCTGCGCGGCCGACGCCTGTTGACCGTTGGCTGCGGCCCGGCGCATCGCATCGGCCGCGTCGCGCAGTTGGCGCGCCGCCTGGGCGAGATCGGGACGATTCTCTTCGCGCGACAACTGCTCGAGCCGGCGCGCGGCCTCTTCCGCCTGATCGGCCAGTTCACGCTGCGACTGTCCTGCCCCGTTGCCCGACGCCTGCTGGCCGAGCGCCTGGCGGCGCCGCTGACGCTCCGCTTCCTGTTCCTGCCGGCGCGCCAGGTCCTTCAGCTTTTCCATCAGCTCGTCGAGTTTCTGATCCGACTGCTGCTGCGAGGCCTGCTGGCGCGTTTCGTACTGGTTCGCCATCTTGTCGAGCTCCATCTCGAACAAGTCGGCAAGATCCTGCGCCATCTGTCCACCACCACCGCCGCCACCGCCGCCCTGCTGACGCTGGATTTGCACCTGCGTCTCGTACTCTTCCTCGGCCTTCTGCAGGAACTGAAGCGCCTTCTGCTCGGGAGGCAATGCGCCGTCGGGGCTGACGGCATGGAGCTTCCCCTCGGCGTTCTTCATTTCCGTGACCGCCAGCGGCAGCAGATCCGCGACCTTCTTGAACGCCGGATCCTGTTCGACCAACCGGCTGTTCATGCGGGTCAACAGTCCTTCGACCTGATCGCGCAGCCGCGACTGCGACAACGCGATGACGGTGCTGTTCTCGCGCAGCTTATCGGCGGTCATCTTCTTGCGATCGCGCTGCACGTTGAATGTCGCAGCAATGATCTGACGCTGCTGCTCGGAAAGCGCGCCAACCTGGCCGCCTCCGCCGCCGCCTCCGCCGCCGCCTCCTGCATCAGAGGGTGCGCGACGGAATTCCTTGCTCAGCGGGCGCACGCGCACAAAGTACATGTCGCTCATCGCGGGTTTGGGACCCTGAACCGAATCGTTGTCGGCCGCCTTCGCGTAGTACGACACGAAATCGCCCGGCTTCACGTTGAGCTCTTCGAGGTAGAACGTGTGACCGCCGGACACTTCGGTCATGCGCTTCTTGCCATCGAACAAACGGATCGTCTTCTCCGTCTCGCCGTTGACCGAGTACACGAGATCCAGGCCGCGCACGCCGAAGTCGTCCTCGGCGCGGGCTTCGACAAAGACTTCCTCGATCGGCGACGCCGTCGTGTCGCGCCCGGGTTTCGAGATCGACACGGTCGGCGGTTGATCGTCGAGCGCATCGATCGTGTATTGCGGCGACGCGGTCAGGCGCTCGCCGGACGCCGCATCGAGCTCGATGTGATAGAACCCGTCGGCTTCAACCTTGAACGCGCCGAGCAGCGGCGCCGGTGATCCACCGGCCGGATCGGGTGAGAGACCAGACTTGTTCTTGTCGCCAAGAACGACCTGCCCGCCGGGCGCGGTCATCGTCGGCACCGCGCGGACGTGAACTTCAGTGCCTTTCAGAACGGCGATGTCGCCACCGTCCTCCACCTTCTGCGGCGCCAGTCCGGTATATGCCGGGAAGTGATACTCGAGTTCGAGGCGCTGCACATACGGCAGGTCGACGACTTTCAGGTTGTAGTGCTTGGAATTGACGCCGTTGGCTTCAACGAAATACTCGACCGGCGCTGCGAGATCGAACAGCATTCCTTCGTACGAGCCGTTCTCGTTGCGCAACAGCGGCACCCGCTCGTAGGGCGCGTCCGGCGATTTGCGCATCATGAGCGACGCCTGCTCCGAGTCGAACCCGGATAGCTTCGCGGCGATCGCTTGATCGGCACCGCGCGCCACCGTCGCGTTTCCGGGAGTGACTTCGATGCTGTACGGCGCGGCCGCTTCGACATCGCGCGAGATGATCAGAAGCGCCGACAGCGCATGTCGCAGATATGCGGGACCGAGGAGGAACAACGCGATCGTTGCAAGGCTGATCACCGCCAGGGTCGTGCCATAGCGGCGCATCGGCACCAGTTCGACCCGTCGACCGCCGTCGACGTCGCGTGCCTTCTCGACCGCGGACTCGACGAGGCGACGCACGAGCGTCGCAGAGAATGGTGAACCGGTTCCGCCGTGTTCGGCTTCGACGGCGCTGATGATCGCCGCCTGCAGCGACGGCTCATGCTCCTCGAGATAGAGAGCAACCTGTTCGTCGGTGGCTTGCCGCATCAGCGGCCGAACGAAGAAGTATCCAATCAGGCCGACGAAGGCGAGGCCGAGCACGACACGGAAGGTAATGATCGCGCCGGGCGTGAATCGCCACGATTCCAATCCGTAGGCCGAGGCCAGCAACACCGCCACGCCGAGCCCGACGACCGCGAGCGCGCCGCGCAGCGCCAGTTTCATGCGCCACCGCCGTCGCACCTGATGAATGATGTCGACCAGTTCCGAGGCCGAATCTGTGCGCCGATACTCGTCAGTCATAAGCGCGGTTCTCCTGATAGATCCGGGGGGCTTCGCCGCCGCGGACCCCCCACGCGCCCGTGGCGCGCCTACTCGTCAGCTTAACACCGCCCTCCGCCACACCCCGCTCGACAATTACGACAAATTCGTGGCGTTTCAGGGATTCACACCTGCACCGGTCCCGAACGCGAAATCCGGTTTCCCACCAGAGTTTCAAGCCCGAGAATCACGATCCCCACAAACAGGAGATACCACCACACGCGCTGGTTCTTCTCCTGTTCCTGGTCGGTCGTGGAAACATTCGTCCCGGCCGGTACGGCTCCCCCGGCCCGTCCCAACACACCGGCGACGACTTCCTGAGGATCCATCGGCGTCAGGTCGGATTCGGACAAATCCACGTTGCTCGCCACCGTCATCGGCGGCGCCGCGTCGCGTCCCTGAGCGCGGACTTCATAGAACCCCTGCTCGGTGAGCTCGAGCACATCGGGTCCTTCTCCATCGAGCGTCACGCGTTCGCCCGATGGCGTCAGCACGACGCGCGGCTGCACCTGGCGCGAGGCTCCAGGAACCGGCGCCGCTCGTCCCGCTTCGAGCACATCGCCGACTTTCAACCATGATGGCCGCTCGGTATAGGACGCCAGTGTCGTGACCATCCGGTGAACGAACGGAAGGAATACGGCTTTCAGCGGCAGATCATTCCCCTGCAGATCGAGCGACGACGTCCACAACAGCACTCGGCCATTCCCAACCCGTCTCGCCACCAGCGCAGGTGCGCCGTCGTCGAATCGCGCGAGCACCTGTCCATCCTTGACCGGCTGGACCGAGCGATACGAGTAAAACCGCGCCCCCGAGAAGTCGCCGCTGCGGGGCGCGCGAAACGCCTCGAAGATCGGATCGCCGTACTCGAGGGCACCGAGTCGCGCCGCTTGTCCGGTGCTGCGATCGATCGGTTGGCCGAGAGTTGCACCGAGAATGTCGGTCGATCCGGCGCCGGAGGGCCACGTCGCACGACTGCCCATGGCCACGAGCAGGCCACCGCCGCGCGCGACAAATGCGCCCAGCCGCTCGGCCGTCAGTTGCGCCACCGGCGCATCGTTGAGAATGACGACCGATGCGCGCTGCAGATCTTCGGTCGACAGCGAGTCGACCGACCTGGTCGTGATGTCGAAGGGAGGCGCTTCACCGAGCGCCAGCGCCCGCGACAGATACAGACTGGTATCGCGCAGTGCCCCGGGACGCTCGGCAATGATGATCCGCACGGGCTCCTTCGGCGAGACGACAAAATTGAACGAGTTGTCGAGCGGGAGTTTGTCGGTGGCGATTCGAACCGTGCCCCGCGTGTTGGTCTTTGCCGGCGTGAACGGCGCAAAGGTCACTGAGGCAGAGCTGTTCGGCTCGACAGACACCCGTTCAGTCTGCACGGCGCGGCCGTCGATCTCGAGCGACACCTCGACGTTCGACGCCGGCGACGACGAATGATTGGTGACGCCGCCGGTGACGGTCACCCGATCCTGCTCCGAGAAGGTCGATCGTTGCAGCGACACCGGCGTGATGCTCAGATTCGAGATATTGCTGTCGCTGATCGGGCGCGGCCTCAACGTCACACCGTCCGGGAGTCGAACTCCTTCCGCCCCCTGCCAGCCAGTCCGCTGGAAATCGGAGATCATGATCACTTCACGTCGCGGCAGCGTCGACTCGCTCGCCATGCTGCCGGCCAGCTTCAGCGCCGGACCATATCGCGTGGCCCCCGCGCCGGGCTTGCCGGTGCCGACGGCGGCAGTCAACCGGCTCCGATCGGGAGTGGACTTGAGCGCAACTTCCGCGGCCGACGAGAAGAAGACAATCGACGCGCGATCCGACGGTCCGATCTGGCCGATCGCGGTGCGTGCCTCCTGCGTCGCCCGGCTCCAGCGATCACCGTAGGCCATGCTGTACGAGTTGTCGATCAGGATGACGACTTCGCGCGCGCCCCCGCTGCCGGCTGCGGCCAGCGCTTGACGGCGGAAGAACGGGCGCGCAAACGCGGCAACGATGAGCGCCAGCGCCGCCAGCCGCAACAGCAGCAGCGGCCAATTGCGTATGCGCCGCCGCTGAACGGACTGATACGGAATCCGCTGAAGGAACATCAGCGACGGAAACTGGACGACGTTCTTCCGTTCCCGCTGGATCAAATGAATGATCACCGGCACGGCCAGGCCGGCCAGGGCGACCAGGAACAACGGGGTTAAAAAGGACATTACCGCACTCTCGTCAACCGTTCGCGCGTTGTGAGATAGGAGAACAACGCGTGATCAAGTGGCGACGACGTGTTCACCACGCTGTAGTCGATCCGGTTGGCGGAAAAACGTTCCTGGAGACCATCGATGTGCGCGCGGACCAGCGACCGATACTGCTCTGCGAGCTTGTCGGGCACAACCGGAATCTGGACGCCGCTTTCGAGGTCCTCGAACGCCGCCGGCGTATCGAACGTGAAGTCGAGTTCCGCCTGATCGAGCAGGTGAAACACGATGAGGTCGTTGCCGCGAAACCGCAGGGGGCCGATGGCCTCGAGGACGGCGTCCGGCTCTTCGTACAGATCCGACACCAGCACGAGCAGACCGCGGCGCCCGAAATGCTCGGCCATCTTGTGCAGGGGTGCGCGCAGGCTGCCGGGTCCTGACGGGGCCAGGCGATCGAGGGTGTGCAGCACGACGTCCATGTGCTTCGCCGACGGTGGCACGTGGGCGACAATGTCGGAATCGAACGCGATCAAGCCGACGCGGTCCCGCTGCTTGTGCACGAGATAGGTCAGGCAACCGGCGAGCATCTTGGCGTATTCGAGTTTGCTAAGGCCGCGACTGCCAAACCCCATCGACTTCGACACATCGAGCAACACCGAGAAGTTCGCGTTGGTGTCGGCCTCGTACTCCTTGATGTAGAACCGATCCGTCCGCGCGTAGAGTCGCCAGTCGACGCGACGGATGTCGTCCCCGGCGACGTAGCCGCGATGCTCGGCGAAGTCGACCGACGCGCCAAAGTACGGCGAACGGTGCATGCCATTGATGAAGCCATCCACGACATGCCGCGCCACGAGCTCGAGATTCCCGATGCGCGACAGCACAACGGGATCAACGAATCGGGCGCCGGGGACGGACGAGGTGGTCAACAAATCCTTTTCCCTTTTCTCTTGTCCGTTTTCACATCCCAGATCGTGGCACCGCCACGGCATCAAGCAATCGATCGATCAAGGTGTCGGTGGTGATCCCTTCCGACTGCGCATGGAAATTCGTCAACACGCGATGCCGGAGGACCGGGTGCGCCATGGCCCGGATGTCGTCGAAGCTCACGTGATAGCGGCCGCTCGTCAACGCTCGCGCCTTGGCACCAAGAACGAGATACTGCGCCGCACGCACGCTGCCGCCAAAGGCGACCCACTTCCTGACGTTCTCCGGGCAGGACGGCGACTTCGGGCGGCTCGTGCGCACGAGATTCAGTGCATACCGCATCACCGGTTCCGCAACCGGCACGCGGCGCACCAGGCGCTGGAACGCGATGAGATCCTCTCCCGTCACCGTCCGTTCGAAATGCGGATCGATGATCGCCGTCGTCGTCCGGACGACCTCGAATTCTTCATCCTCTGGCGGATGATCGATGACGATATGAAACATGAACCGGTCGAGCTGCGCTTCCGGTAACGGGTAGGTGCCTTCGAGCTCGATCGGGTTCTGCGTCGCGAACACGTAGAACGGTTCCTCGAGCTTGTAGGTGCGGCCCTGAATCGTGACCCGGTGCTCCTGCATGGCTTCGAGCAGTGCCGACTGCGTTTTCGGCGGCGTCCGGTTGATTTCGTCGGCGAGGACGATGTTGGCGAAAATCGGTCCCGGCGCAAACACCATCTGCCGCTTTCCGGTCGTCGTATCTTCCTGAATGATGTCGGTGCCGGTGATGTCGGACGGCATCAGGTCGGGCGTGAACTGGATGCGATTGAACTTGAGATCCAGCACGCGCGCGAGCGTGTGAATCAGCAGCGTCTTGGCCAGACCAGGCACGCCGACGATGAGGCTGTTGCCGCCGACAAAGAGCGTCAGCAGCACTTCCGTCACCACATCATCCTGCCCGACGATGAGTTTGCGAAGTTCGGACACGATGCGGTCGCGGCCCTCTTTCATCCGCTCCGCCAGCGCAACGTCGTCTGGCGACTGCAGTTCCACGGTGTCGGTCACGGAACGATTCAAGAGAGGCCTCCTTAATTAGTGCGTAAGACCGTAAATAACGTAATTCACACCGAACTTGTACGACTCATTCGTCAGTTCGACTATCGTGAGCCCGCTCCCCGAGACTTCCCAGTACTCACTGATGTCGTTATTGACATTCGCGATCGCCATGAGCCTCTTCTGCGGATCGTTGTTTTCGAACAACCCCCAGTAGGTCGCCTCCAGGCCTCCGTAGGGGGCCGGCAAATCCTCCGGATGATCGATTTCGAAGAAGGAATGAAACACCTTCGCGCTTCCGTCGAGCTCTATCCAGTTCGCCTCGGGGAGGACGACGCGCATCTGCTGCTGCAGATTGTCCCAATCTCCCCCGCGGAAGTCGTCGAAGATCAAGAAACCGCCCTTGAGGAGGTAGCTGCGCAGGTTGACCATCTCCTTCTCGGTCACTCCCCAGAACCCCGGCTCGGCCATGTAGGCGATTGGGTAGTTGAACAACTCGGGATCATCGATGCCGAGAATGTTCGACCCATTGGTTCGGATCTTCAGCAACGTGAGCTCTTCGAGAATCTTCGAAAAGTGCACTTCCCCTTCCGGGTAATCATGCGACCACGGCAGTCCGCCATTTCCGATCCAGTTGCCGAATCGCCCGAACCCCGTCGCGTACTTCAGCCGCACGAAAACGAAACGGCCGTCGTAGGGCGTGTTCCCCTCCACCGCGACGTCCAGCTGCGGACGACGATTGCGTCCGCCGCGCTGCGCCAGCGCGACGCTCGCGCCAAGACTCACAAGGAGTCCCGCGACGATCACGCGGCGGCCCAGGACTCCATTCACTTCTTTCCCTCGAGGTCCTTGATCTGCTTGCTCTTGAGCGCCAGATCGGTCAGCAGCTTCTCGAGTTCGGATGCGTAGCGGGCTGGCTCCATCCCGCTCTTCATGAGCTTCAGCCCTTCGACCCGCCGCTCGAGATCGCGGCGTTCCTCGTAGAGCGCACGCATTTTCGGATCGGCGGGCATCGTGTCGGCACCCTGAACCGTGCCAAGCGCCAGAATCGAGGCGACGCGCCCGTTCTTGCCGTCAACCTTCGGATCGGTCGTCCCTTTCTTGTCGCCACTGTCGTCGAGCAGCGGATGCTCGGTGAGCATGATGCCTTCCTGCTCGTAGGCGCGGGCAACGCCAAGCTTGGCCGCGTCGAAGGCTTCGAGCACCGACACGCGCCGGTTCTTGTCCGCATCAGCGGTGTCGCTCATCAAGGCGTCGACGAAGTAACCGCCGAAGAGGGTTGCGAATCGTTCCGCCCCCGTGCGGGTCGCCGTCACGATCGTCCGCCCTGGCCCGGCGAGCTCCTCGAGGAACGGGCCGCTCGAACTCGCGGTGTTGACAAAGACGATGTGCTTCGAGGGGAGGCTCTTGAGTAACGGTTCGAAGTTCGCCGGCGACATGTCCGGGCCCGGAAGATTGAACTTTGCGACTTTCCCGTCGAATGTTCCGTGCCCGATCATCACGATGAAGACGACGTCATCTTCCTTCGTGATTTTCGCGAGTGTCGCCAACGCCTTCTCGATTTCCTGCTGCGTCGACTTGCCAGTCGCGCGCTTGGGATCCTTGTCCGGTTGTTCAGCGAGATAGATGATGTGATCGCGAGCGACGCCGAGGCGATCGGTGGCCCCGTCCACGAGCGTCGACGCCCACCGTTGAAACAGTTCCGCGTGTTCAGGATCGCCCGCGAGCCCGACGATCACGGCAAGGTGAACTGTCTGCGCAGCTGCCGTCTCGGCGAACGCCAGAAGTGAGAACAGAGCGAGGGAAGGCAGCAGGCGCACTCAGGCCATCCCCACTGCGCGGCGATACGCCCATTCCGCTGAAATCAGTCCGAGCAGCACGAACAGCACGATTGGCATGTGCCACAACTCGCGCTCTTCGACGGTGGTCACGCCGCGTCCCGTGTAGCGCAGATCCTCCGGCATGCCCGCAATCGTGTCCGGGGTGTAGAAGCGGCCGCCCGTTTCATCGGCGATCCGCTTCAATCGCTGCGCATGCATCGTCGCGTCGAAATACTCGGCCTCGCTCGGTGCCGAACGCACCTGCGTCGCTGCCGTACCCAGCGACTTGCCCGCACGCGTCGCCTCGATCTGCGCGACATACATGCCCTGGTCGGTGGCGGGAAACGTTGCGCGATATTCGCCGTTGCGCTCGCCGGTCCATTGCATGGGCAATTCGACCGGCGTCCCCTTCGGGCCAGTGACTTTCGCGATCACGCGCGCATCGTTGACTTCGACGTAGGCGGGATCGGCGACCTCCGCGACCAGCGTCACCGGGTCACCAGGTTCAACGCGATCGGTGGCGGTGTGGATTTCCACTGTGTTGGGCACGCTGTCGACAAGCCATCGCAGCAGCTGACGCCAGTAGTTCTCGTGCGTCATGTCCTCGAGCGTCATCTTGACGTCCATCTGCCAGTGCCAGGAATCCTGGACCGGGAACGCCAGTGTCTTGCCGCGGCCGTAGCGCTGCGACGCGAGAACGACCTGATCGCGGCGGCGCTCGTCGGTGCCAGTGAGAAGGACCGTCGCGCCTGGCTTGACGTCACGGATGGCGTTGACGCTGGTCAGGATCGGCATGTCGTTCCAGCGTGCCGTCGACGCCGCTTCGGTCGCCGCAATCTGCGTGACGCCATGGGCCTCGCCCGCGCGCGTCGGTTTGACGTGCAGTCGCGCGACCGGAAGCACGTCAAGCGTCCGCGTCGGACGTTCGAGCGTCACGGGTAGCGCGTCGGCAACCGGTGTCCCGGCGTATCCGCCTTCAGCGAACGCACGCGGTCCGCCGAGCATGAGCAGTCCTCCGCCGCGGCGCTCGACGAAGTCGGTGATCATGCGAAGTTGATCGCCGGTGAATGCGCCAGCCTCGATGCTGCCGAGAATCAGGCCACGGTAGGCGAACAATTCCTCGCGCGTTTTCGGAAAACCGGCGGCGAGCTGCTCGGGATTCTCCTCTTCGAGAAACCGGAGATATTTGTTGTCGGCGGTTCGCTGCAGCGTCACAACCGAGAGATTCTTGTCCTCGTAGACCGCGCGATTGAGGAACTTCATCTCCGGTCGCGGCTCTCCCTCGTAATACAAGATGCGTTCTTTGCGATCGGACACGTCGATTAACGCATCGCGCGCGTTGTTCTGCGTCACCAGCTCACCCGGACGTGGCGCGATTCGAAAGGTGAATACTCGAGCGCCCGGCTCGGCGGCGGTGAAGCGAACGCGGACGGCCGTCGGCTCACCGTCCATCGCCAGCTTCACCTCCTGGGATCCGACGATGCGGCCTTCGTTCTCGACGTCGAGCGAGACCGTCTCCCCGGCATAGCCGGTTTGCGTCACCACCGCATCGATCACGAGCGACGTCCCCTTGAGCGCCGTGCGCGGGGTCGAGACGCGATCGATCTGCACATCGCGCGCGAGGCGGTCGCGGCCGACGCCGACCGTGAAGACCGGCACCGACGCGGCTTTCAAGGCGAGCAGCGACTCGGTCAGCGCGGCATCAGTGGTGTCGGCCCCGTCGCTGACGAGCACCATGCCCGCGAGCGGAAGGCCGGCCAGCTCCTGACGCGCCCCATCGAGCGCCGCACCGATCCGTGTTTGTGCGCCGGTAAATGTCAGGTCGTCGGTCGACCCCAATCGCGAGGCGGTTGACGAGAAATGAAACGGACGGAGCACGAAACGTTCGGAGAGAGCCTTGACGAGAGGCGCCTCTTTTCCAAACGTCTGTTTGACGAACGCGCCACGCGATGCCGTTCCCCAATCGGTGATCTGCATGCTGCGCGAATCGTCGATCAACACCGCAAGAAAATTCTGCTGGGGAACAGCTGCCTTGACGACGAGGATCGGGCGGAACAGGCAGAAGAGCATCACCCCGAGGGTGGCGATGCGCAGCGCAGTCAGGACCACCCGGTCGCGCACCCGTCCGTGGCCGGCAAGACCCCGATAGGTGACCAGCGCAAGCAGGATCGCGGCCGCTGCCAGGACCAACGCGACGTAGGAGCCCGTCGACGGCGAGAGACGGAACTCTCCCTGGTGAAAGATGACCGGCCGATACTCGAAGAGGAAACGAAACAACGAGTCCACGTTGTGTCAGCGGCGCCCACGGGCGCCAGCGCCCTCCGATGTGATTGTACTTCTTGTCACTTCCGCCTTTAGGCGGAAGGCCCTTTCAAACATTCCCGCGCGAGCCGTTCGTACGAGTCGATTGCACGATCGAGTTCCGCGAGATCGAGATGCTCGTCGCTGGTGTGTGCCACAAGAATCGAGCCCGGCCCGAACAACAGCGGCGTTCCCCACCGATCGAGAAATGGCACGTCGGTGGTGAACCGAAAGGCGGCGGTCGGAAAGCCCCCCACGGTGTGCAGCCTCACGATCGGAACGCGCAATATCTCTTCAGACGTCACCAACCGCTCCAGCGGTTGGACCGCCTGGAGGATCGTTTCCGCCGGTCCCACCGTTCGAAAGAGCACCTCAGCCGACGCCGACGGCGAGATCACGTTGGGAGCGATCCCTCCCTCGATCAAACCAATACTGTAATAAGTCGATCCGAGATCGGGGTCGGTCGGCAGTTGAATCGATCGAAGCGCGAGGAGGGCGTCGATCAACTTGTCGATCGCCGATTCCCCCTGCTCCGGCGTCGCCGAATGTGCGGCTCGTCCCGACGCTCGTAACCGAAGGCGGAGCACGCCTCCGGTTCCAGTGCCGAGCCGGTTATCCGTTGGTTCTCCATTAATCAGGAAACGCGAACCGGCCGGCGCCGTGTTCGCCACCGCCGCGCCATCGCTTCCCCGCTCCTCCCCGACAACGAACAATAGCCCAACTCGCCGCTCACCCGCTGCCCGCAGACGCTCGGCCGCCGCCACCTGCGCCGCCAGAATCCCTTTCGCGTCACACGACCCGCGGCCGTAGAGCTTTCCATTCTCGAGGCGGCTTGCGAAGAATGGCGGCACACAATCGTAATGCGTCGAGAACACGACAACCGGCGAATCGAGGCTCGCGTACACGTTGGCGCGACCCTCACTCACTGGCTGTTGGACAACCGTGTAGCCAAGCTGTTCCAACTCGCGGCTGAGCCAGCGCCCGGCGTCTCCCTCTTGGCCGGTCGTCGAGTCAATATTAATGAGCGCGCGGGCGAAGCCGACCGCGTCGAAGGGCGATTTCATAGTTTTGTCTTCAACGGCCATTCCGGGCACCGTTGGCACTCTTGGCACCCGATCAGCGGATAGCTTCCTCGAGCGCCGTCCGTGCGTCGGTGCGCTCGTCCCGATACTTGACGATAATCGGCGTCGCGATCGACAGACCCCATTCGCGCGCGGCGCCGCTCGTCAACGGCCTCGTCCCCGGGACGACCACCGCACCCTCGGGCACGATCAGCGGACCGCCGGACGGCTGGATAACCCGTCCGTTCGGAACATCGTAGAGAGGGGTAGACGCGGTCAGGATGGTTCCTGACGCAAGAACGGCGCGCCGCTTCACGATCGCGCCCTCATACACGCCGCAGTTGCCGCCAATGAGCACGTCGTCCTCGATGACCACCGGCAACGCGCCAACGGGCTCGAGGACACCGCCAATCTGGGCCGCGGCGCTGACGTGGACGCGCTCGCCGATCTGTGCGCACGAGCCGACGAGCGCATGCGAATCGATCATCGTCCCGTTGCCCACGTACGCACCGATGTTGATGTACATCGGCGGCATGCAGACGACACCCTGGCCGAGATACGCGCCATCGCGAACGGTCGAACCACCGGGAACGATCCGCACGCCACCGCCGGCATCGAACCGTTTCAGCGGCATCGTGTCTTTGTCGACAAACGGCCACCGTCCGTGGTCGGCCGACATGTCGACGATGACGCCGATGCGAAACCCGAGGAGGATTCCCTGCTTGACCCAGGGGTTGACGCGCCAGCCCGAAGGCGCTGACGTGTCCGGTTCCGCCGCGCGCGCCTGGCCCGCGGATAACGCGGCGCGCAGCCGAAGGAATGCATCGCGCGCGTGCTCGCGATCGACCGACACGCCGGCATCGAACAGGACAGAAATTTCCGAAGCGAGATCGCTCACTGAATGACTCGTGATGAAGATGTGAAGCTAGAGCCCTAAGCCTTGAGCCCCGAACCCTTCACGCTCTTACCGTGGCAGGGCCCGTCGGTAGACCAAGATCGCGCAACACGTTTGCGATGCGTTCGCGCGAGGCCGGTCGAGGTGATACGAGCGGAAGCCGATACACCTCCTCGACCAGTCCCATCATGGCCATCGCGGCTTTGACGGGAATCGGGCTCGATTCGATGAAATTGATCTGCATGAGCGGAAGCAGTTCCTGGTGAAGGCGCCGCGCGCCGGCGAAGTCTCCCGCCTCGGCAAGTTCCACCATCCGCGACATCTCCGCCGGGACTTCATTCGACGCCACCGACACGATGCCGCGGCCGCCGACCGACATGACTGGCAGCGTCAAGGCGTCGTCTCCGGACAGCACCAGGAATTCTGCAGGCACAGCGGCGCAAATCTCGCACATCTGCGTGACGTTGCCCGATGCCTCTTTGACACCAATGATGTTGGGAACCGCGGTCAGCCTCACGATCGTGGCGACATCGATGTTCACACCCGTGCGACCGGGAACGTTGTAGACGATGATCGGAAGCGGCACCGCGTCGGCAATTGATTTGTAGTGCTGGTAGAGACCTTCGGGAGAGGGCTTGTTGTAATACGGTGCAACCGAGAGGATGCCGTCCGCTCCGGCACGCGCCATGCGCTGCGCCGATTCGATCACCTCGTGGGTGTTGTACCCGCCGGCGCCAGCGAGGACAGGAACCCGGCCCTTCGCCTCGGCGAGCACGAGTTCGACCACGCGAAGCCGTTCGGCTTCGGTCAGCGTCGGCGTCTCGCCGGTTGTACCGCACGGAACCAGGAAGTGGATGCCCGCGTCGATCTGCCGGCGCGCCAGCCGGCGCACGCCGGTCTCGTCGACTGCGCCAGAGCGCGTGAACGGAGTAATGAGCGCGGTGCCGCAACCGGTAAACGCCTGACGCATAGTCCACTCCTTCGCAGTCGGGATCCGGTACACGGGATCCGGCGATGCGTTAGATTCCCAGAACATCCTTCATCGTGAACCACCCTTTGCGGCCATGGACCCATCGGGCCGCCTCGAGTGCCCCACGTGCAAACCCTGATCGATCACGCGCCGTGTGGGTGAGCGTAATCGTTTCACCGGCGGCGTCGAAACCTATGGTGTGTGTTCCGGGAATCGACCCCGCGCGGGTGGATGATACGTCGATTGGGCGGTTGAAAGCGCGTTCTTTCATGGCCCCTTCGAGAAGCAGTGCCGTGCCCGACGGCGCATCGCGTTTTGCCGCGTGATGCGCCTCGTGAATCCAGGCACCGAACGCGGCACGCGGGCCGAAAAGCTCTGCGGCACGCTCGGCAAGTGCCACGAACAGATTCACACCCAGTGCAAAGTTCGGCGCCGCGACGACGCCGATTCCTGCCTGCTCCGCCACTTTCCGAACCTCCGATTCGCGAGCGCCCCAACCGGTCGTGCCAATCACAATGTTCACGTGCCGTTCGGCCAGTCGTCGCGCGTTCCCGGGCACCGCGTCGGCAATCGAAAAATCAATCGCGACATCTGCCTGCGGCCACGTGTCTGGTGCTGCCGCTTCGGCGATGTCAACCGTGCCGGCGACCTCGGACCCGTACTCAGGGCACAGGGTCGCCACGAGCTTTCCCATTCGGCCATATCCAACAATGAGCAGTCGCAAACGGCCACCTATCCGAAGAAATCCGCGTGAAGCTGCGCCATGCCTTTCGCCAGATCTTCCTCGCGTAACACGATGGTGACGTTCCGCCGCGACGCGGCCTGCGACACCATGCGCACCGGGAAACCTTCCAGCGCGCCAATGACCCGCGCGGCGATGCGTGGATCACATCGCAGATTGTCGCCGACGGCACACAGGATTGCGAGCCCTCCTTCGACGTTCACCTCGGCGAACTCGCGAAGCGCTCCGACGATCTCGTCGAGCCGCGCCGCATCGTCGACGGTCACCGACACACTCACTTCGGAGGTGGTCACGACATCGACCGCGGTCTGATGTCGTTCGAATACTTCGAAGACGCGGCGAAGAAACCCATGTGCCATGAGCATGCGCGTCGATGTGATCTCGACCATCGTCACGTGCCGCTTGCACGCCACCGCGGCCAACTGACGATCGCCCGACGGCGGTTCCGCTGTGATCGTCGTGCCGGTCCCGCCGGCGCGCCGGCTATTCAGAATTCGAACCGGGATGTCCTTGTCGACCGCCGGGAGGATCGTGCTCGGGTGCAGGACCTTGGCGCCGAAGTACGCCAGTTCGGACGCCTCACCGAACGACAGGAACGGCACGACGCGCGGGGATGCGACGACCCGCGGGTCGGCGGTGAGCATCCCGTCGACGTCGGTCCAGATCTGGATTTCGCGCGAGTCGAGTGCCGCCCCGATAATCGCCGCCGAATAGTCTGACCCGCCGCGACCGAGTGTCGTGGTCACGCCCTGACTCGTCGCGCCGACAAATCCGCCGACCACCGGCACCCGCCCTTCAGCGATCCGCGGCACGATTTCTCGCGTCACCGCGTCGCGCGTGTCGTCTGGCTTGGGCGAGGCGGCCATGTGCGCCGCGTCGGTGACGATCGCGCGGCGGGCATCAACCCACGCCGCCGGCACGCCCTGCTGTTCGAGCGCCGCCGCGACGATGCGACTATTGATCAATTCGCCGGTGCAGACGATCGCGTCGTGAGCGCTGGGCGACGCCGCGCGCAGAATGCCCGTCGCTTTCAGCAGCGCACGGAGATCGTCGAGCTGCGCGCCGATTTCGACGAGCACGGCGTTGGCGACATCTGCCGGGAGCAGTCGTTCGATCGCTTCAAAGTGACGGCGCGATAACTCGGCGACGCCATTGAGCACGTGCGCGTCGCGACGTCGCTCGGCCGACGCGGTGAGTTCGAGGAGTCGATCGGTCACGCCGCTCATTGCCGACACGATCACGACCGGCGGCAGCCCCGAGCTGTCGCGCGCCGCCTTGATGATGCTGACGACCCGGGTGATGGCATCGGCGTCGGCCACCGATGTGCCGCCGAACTTCATGACAATCGGGCCGGTGAGCGGCACGTCGGCCGATCGCGACGCACTCGGTTGAAGGTGGCTGTTCAGTTCAGCGGGATCGGATCCTTGCAATGTCGCCATTCGTTCCTCAACATCTTCTCTTACTTTGCGGTGGGGGCCACCCCCACCGCCTACCTGCGCTCGCTTCCTTCGCTCGCGCCGGTTGATCGCAGCGACTATCCACGTAGTCAAGACTGTCAGTCGCCAACCAGTAACCCTTCAGCGCGCATCAACTCGGCGTTCAAGACCGCGGCTCCTGCGGCGCCGCGAATGGTGTTGTGGCCGAGCGCGATGAACTTGATGTCCTGCACCGGGCACTTACGGACGCGACCGACGGTGACGGTCATGCCGCCATCGCGCTCCGCGTCGAGCCGCGGCTGCGGGCGATCGGCGGCCTCGGTCCACACGATCGGATTGGGCGGCGCAGTGGGCAGTTTCAAGTCCTGCGGCTTGCCACGGAACGATCGCAGCGCCGCGATCACGTCGTCGATCGACGGACCGCCGTCAAACTTAATCGACACGCTTTCGGTGTGACCGTCGATCACCGGCACTCTCGTCGTTTGCGCACTGACCACCATCGGATGCGGCTTGACGCGGGTGTTTTCCAGCTGTCCGAGGATTTTCAGCGGTTCGCTCTCGATCTTTTCTTCTTCGCCGGAAATTGCGGGGACCACGTTACCGAGAATGTCGAGCGATGCGACACCAGGATACCCGGCGCCGGAGACAGCCTGAAGCGTGGTGACCATGACGGTGCGGATGCCGAACTGGCGGAGCGGTGCGAGGGCCAGAGAAAGGACGACGGTCGAGCAGTTCGGGTTGGTCACGATCGCGCCGGTCCATCCACGTTCACGCTGCTGAGCGGGAAGCAGCGCGAGATGATCGGCGTTGACTTCGGGGATGAGCAGCGGCACCAGCGGGTCCATGCGGTAGCTTCGCGCGTTGCTGATCACGAGATGTCCGGCCTGGGCGAAGGCCGGTTCGACGTCCTTGGCCGCGTTTGCGTCGAGCGCCGAGAACATCAAGTGCGGTCCGCGCCCGGGAGTACACGAGTCGACGCGAACCCCTCGCAGATCCGAGGGCATCGGCCACGCCAGTCGCCACGACGCCGCCTCGGCGTACGTCTTCCCTTCCGACCGCTCACTCGCACCAAACCACACCGGACGGAACCACGGATGGTCGGCGAGTTGCCGGATGAACTGCTGGCCGACCATCCCGGTCGCGCCGAGGACCCCTACGTCGATTCGCTTGGTCTGCATGATCTCCATCTCTCGTTGAAGGCCCAATTGCACAAAAAAAAACCCGCCGGCCTGTTTCCGGGCCGGCGGGTGTTGGTGATCCTTTTGTGAGCTGTCAGCGTCGCGACGATCTCACACACCCCGGCCTGCGGATTCGCTTCGTCCGCTTTCGGCAAACCGTCTGGGGCGTGAAGCACATGGTCACGATTGTCGGGCAGTATAACTGCGGGTGCGGCGCGAGGTCAACTCCGCCTGCGCGCCGCTCCGGCGCGACTGAAGGCCGGGTCTGAAGACCGGGCCAATCAATAACAACCGTACGGTCCGCAGCTGCCGGGATCGTTGGTCGCCTGGTTCAGCGAGCCAATCATCGACGGATGCAGGGAGCAACGGTAATTCTTCGAGACGTTGGCCAGCGAGACCGGTTGCGACGACGCGCCGGGCGCGATGTTTCCTGTGTCGATGCCGAGATCCTGGATAACGATCCGATGCGCGATCGTATCGTCGTTCTTCCACACGACCGTCTGACCCGTCGCGCACATCGCAGGGTTGGGCGAGAATGACTGGTTGCCTTTGTTGCCGCTGATCGAGATCGTGATGGCGTTCGAAGTGCCGCCGCCGGTTGAAGGCGTCGTCGGTGTGGAGGAGCCGCCATAGCTACCCGAGCCGCCGCCGCAGCCCCCACAGAACACAGCGAGAAGCGCTGCGCCAAAAACCTGGACCCTCATGATTCCTCCTGACCACCGATGAACGCGGGCCCGGACTTCACCACGGATGAACACGGATGTGGTTTTTTTTGCTGAAGCCCCCATTCCGTGTTAATCCGTGTTTTTCCGTGGCCTGTATCTTCTGGTCCGTGTTTTTCCGTGGCCTGTATCGTCTGGTCCGTGTTTTCCGTGGCCCGTGTCCTTCAGAAGCATGCGTCGGTGGATCATCCCGGCGTCCCCGGCACGAACATCCGACCGGTCATCGCTTGCCGCGTGGGGTAGGACGCGACCCGTGATCTTCCGGCCAGGCGTCCGACAAGGGACGTCGGGAATCGATGCGAGTGAGAGCAACGCGGGTACCACGTTGAAGCACGAAAAACTGCCGAGAATTTGCGTCAATCCGTGCGACGTCGTTTACGACCGACGTAACGGTTTACGAACGCGGAGGTCCGCTTAAGGTTCGGCTGGGTTGTTCAAGGTCCTACCTGGTTCGACTGGGTTGTGCCGCCGTCGACTTCGGGAACCTTGTAGAACCTCGCAGAACCCTGTAGAACCCTGTGGAACCTATATGGATGACAGCCTGAATAGAAAACTTCGATGGGGTGTCCTCGGCGTCGCCCGGATTGCGACAAAGAAAGTGATCCCGGCAATGCAGAAGGGCAGATGGACCACCGTTGACGCGATTGCCTCGCGCGACGAAAGCAAAGCCCGGGCGGCGGCCGCGGAGCTGGGAATCGCGAAGGCATACGGTTCGTACGACGCGCTGGTCGCCGACCCTGATATTGACGCCGTCTACATTCCGCTGCCGAATCACCTTCACGTCGACTGGACGATACGTGCGGCCGAAGCCGGCAAGCACGTGCTGTGCGAAAAACCGATTGCGTTGATCGCTGCCGACGCCGAGCGGCTTCTCTCAGTCCGCGATCGAACCGGCGTGCTCATTCAGGAAGCATTCATGGTCCGGACTCATCCGCAGTGGCTTGGGGCACTGGAGATTGCGCAGTCGGGCCGGATCGGGTCGGTGCGTTCGATTGTTGGATACTTCAGCTTCTTCATGGACGATCCGGCCAACATCCGACAGGTAAAGGAGTGGGGCGGAGGCGGTGTTCTGGATATCGGCTGTTATCTCGTGAACACCGCAAGAATGATTTTTCAGGCCGAGCCGCGCCGCGTGTGCGCATTGATTGAAGAACAGCCGAATCGCGGCGTGGACTATATGGCGTCATTGATGATGGATTTTGACCGACGCCATGCCGTCGGCACCTGTAGCACACAGCTGGCTCACGCGCAGCGCATCACGATCGCAGGAACCCTCGGGCGGGTTGAAATCGAAATTCCATTCAACGCTCCGCCCGATCGACCGTGCCGCATCTTCGTCGAAGACTCGCCACCGGGCGCGGTACCGGATCCTCACGTCGTCGAATTCGAAACGTGCGACCAATACACGATTCAGGGAGATCTTTTCTCGCGTGCGGCGATGGAGGACCGACCTGCGCCGTATCCGCTGGAGGATTCGGTGAAAAACATGCGCGTCATCGACGCGCTGTTCCGTTCAGCTGCAACCGGAGCCTGGGTCGATCTCTGATGTCGTACAGTAATAAAAGAACTATGAGCGGCTGACAGCCGTCTAACGGATGTGCCAGCCCGCCTGCTCGGAGGGTCCGTGTATTCCCCAGTCTCGAGCGCTGTCCTTGCGCTCTTCTTGCTTGGAACCTGCTCCAGTTTCGCGATCGCTCAAACGTCGCCCAAGCCGCCGACGAGTCAGTCGAAATCGGCGGCGAAGAGCGACCTCGATGCGTTCATGGAAAAAGTGCTGGCCCGGCGCGAAGTCAATCGCAAGATGCTCAACCAGTACGTGCTCGACGAGACCGAGGCGTTCGACGTCTTCGGCCCCGGCCAGTGGCCGCTCTATCGCACGAAACGCGATTACACCTGGTACGAGCGAGAGGGCATGCATGTCCGGAGTCCCGTGCGTTTCAACGGCGTGACGGTGAAGGAGTCGGAGCGGCAGCAGTACGAGACGGAATGGATCCGGCGTGAGCAGAAGCGACAGGAACGCAAAGCCAAGAACGAGCCACAGGAAGCCGGAGACATCAGCTTCGGTAGTGAGGGCCTCCAGGTGAACCGAGGAGGCGCCGTCACGTCCGAGCCGCGTTTCGTATCGGAAGCCTATTTCATGGACTTCAAGTTCGAGCCGGGCAACTACTATCTCGCCGGCCGCGAGAAGCTCGAAGGCCAGGATGTTCTTCGCATCGAGTACTACCCGACCAATCTCTTCAACGACGAAGACGACGAGAAGACGCCGCGGGAGATGAAGAAGAAGAAGCCGTCGAAGAATGACGAGAAGCAGAAGCAATTCGAGCAGGACATCAACCGCAAGATGAACAAGACGGCGCTCGTCACGCTGTGGGTCGATCCGGCGGAACATCAGATCGTGAAGTACACGTTCGACAACGTGTGGATGGATTTCCTGCCGGCGGGCTGGCTGGTGCGCATCGACGACATCCGCGCGTCGATGACGATGGGACAGCCGTTCCCGGGCGTGTGGCTGCCGCGCGGCATGAACATTCACGCGGGATTCACGCTCGCGCTCGGATCGTATGAAGCCGGCTACGACCGGACGTTCTCGAATTACCGGGAAGCAGAGGTCAAGACGAAGATTACGGTGCCGAAGCTGGAATCAGGGGTGCCAGGGGTGCCGGGGGTGCCAGGGGTG
>Ga0207701_10000502_pt1 | contig 40488 bp, 38 predicted proteins | sample KBSSwiSSwithPhiX_FD_184294 | JGI IMG/M metagenome (GOLD analysis project Ga0207701, IMG submission 184294) | Switchgrass rhizosphere bulk soil microbial communities from Kellogg Biological Station, Michigan, USA, with PhiX - S5 (SPAdes) (version 2) | ecosystem: Environmental > Terrestrial >... | reverse complement strand
TTTGTGAACGCGTCAACGTAATCCGTCACTCGGACATGATCTGCCGGAACGATCCGTTCCGCAAAAGGGATGTCGCGAAGACACGAATCGTCAGTTGGCATAAGCTCTAGCGTTTAAATCAGCTGCGATGGCTGCGAATTGCGACAGCGCGGCTTGGAGGTCTTCGACGATTTCTCGCGCGATGATGTGGGGGTCGGGGGTTGGCGCGGGCTTCGAGCGATTCATCTGAACGGTTTGTCCACCGTCACCGCGAATAAGGTTTTGTCGAGAACAGCGATCGCGGCCCGGTCGTGCTGCTTGCGGACAACCCTTCCGGTGTCAACACGACCATGATCTTCGGCGACGCGAAAAAGACGCTGCAAGAGCTCGTGAGCGAATTTAAGGCGGCGTAATTTCCTGTATTGGTTTTGGCGCCGGCGAAGAAGATGACGGATGAGCGTCGCGGTAGCATTTTGTGCTCAGCCCAAGTGCGAACGCCGCGAAAACGAAAAGCACCACGCGCTTTTCGGTGGGAGTGAGAAGGAGTTTCTGCCTGACTTGATCGAATTTGGAACGCCAGCGCTTTTTAACCACGAATGAACACGAATAGACACGAATTCATAAAACAACCCGCTCCCATTCTAACTTGGCATGTTTGCAACCCACCATTTACTTCTTCTCTGAACAGAACTTGTCAGCATTAGTGTCCATTCGTGGTTGCCCTGCCATCATCGCCCCAGCGGCGTCGCGATATCGGTGCCGGGCGGCGGCGTAAATTCGAACGTCGATGAAGGAACAGGCGCGCGCTTCTGGTTTGAGTAGCTCGTTACAATCCGATCGCCGTTCGGCAGCAGCATATCGGTGCGTTCAGCCTGCAGGTTGTCATTAATTCGCAGATTCAGTTTTTGAAACGCCCGTTTCATCGAAGCCGTTCGCGGCGTTAATTCCAACTCGTAGCCGTTGCCCTCCTTCGTCGCCGTGATGTGGAAAGTGTTTTCGATATTCTCGAGGTTCAATGCGGAATTGATTGAAGCAATGACTGAATCGAGCGGTGAGCGTTTTCCTAACGAATAACGTTCGGCCGATTTGAAGTTGGGATAGTAAATCCAAAGCTGCTGGCCATCGCTTACGGTGAGGCTGGGCGAACTGCCTTTCACTTCGCGCCTGAATTTGTTCGGTGGCTGGAACCAGACCTTCCCCGAATTCATGATCGGCTTCTTCATTAGACGAAGAACCCTTTGTTCCTGAAAATCGGCCTGCGTAATCCGGTTCTCACGAATTCGGGCGAGGAGATTCTTGACATCAGCCTCTGAGAGCGTCTCCGCGTTGGCGACGGGCGCGATAAGGAGAAGGAAAAGGGCGGTTAAACGGATTTTTCGGCGCGCTCTCGCCAGGGCGAGCCCCGAAAGCGTTCGGGGTTGGATGATAGGGTTCATTCTCACTACCGATCTTATCCCGGTTAGTCTTTGCGCCAAGTCTTTGGTCTGGCGGCCGCTGCCGCTGGAAGGGTGAAGAAAATTGTCGCCACCAAACTCCAGAAGATGCCGATTGCGCAAGCGACGCCGAGGCTGCTGAGCGAAGGATTTTTCGCCAGCACCAACGATCCAAACCCGGCAAGGGCGGTCAATCCCGCGAGCAAGACTGGCTTTACTACGCCGGCGATGTCGTGCTCGATCTCGTGCGCCTTTTGCCACGCGAACAGCACGTAAATGCCGTAATCGACCCCGATCGCGATGACCAGGCGAAAGGCCAGAACATTTAACAAGTTCAACGGCAGGTTGCACAATTTCATCGTGGCGAGCATCGCGCCGAGGCCAAAGATAAGCGTGACCTCCTGAATGGCCCAAAGTCGCCAATCGCGATACAAGATCGCGAGGAGCAGCCCTTCGAACAGAGCCATCGCGCCAGTAACGATGAGCAACTGACGTTGTGCCCACGGCAGCAGATTCGCGAGGGTATAGGCCCATCCCGAAAGGATCATGGGTATGCCCGCCACCGGCAACTCGCGGCTGAGCGTAAGGTATTGGGCGTGTGTTTTGACCGGTTGATTGCTGGTGACAAAACCGACGGTGAGCAGGGGATCTTGCGCGAAGTAGCGATCGACCAGGAACCACCAGCTCGAAGATTCCGGAAGTTTGTCTCGCCAGTTCGGTAACCGCGCATTTGGATCGGCAACTGACTGTAAATCGTCGAGCAACTTGTATGCGCTGGAAAACGAATCCGGACTGAATCCTTCGGCATCGAGCGTTTCTCCCAATGTTCGCCGCACGCTTTGGAAGTCGATCGCGCGCAATCGTTCCCGATTGTGTTGGATCGACATTGGCGAAAGCGTCAGCGCCACCGGTGTGGAAAAACTTTTGATCTTGCCCGCCGCTTGCAGCTCGCTCCAGTGCGCCGCGATTTTTTTCCAATCATCGTGGAGCCGCTGCGCGTCAGGAGCGCGCACGATGGCCAGCACCGGTTCCCAGCGCAATGGCATATTGCTCATAATCGCGGCCAGCGCGTGACCGGCGCGACTCTTTTTCGGTTGGAGCGAACGCGTGCTCGCATCAAAAGGAAGCGGCGGCTTCGGCGAGAAACCAAACAGCGTTAAGCTCGACAAGATAGCCGTCGCCAGGATCAAAATCGGAGCGGGACGTCGCACGCTCCAAGCCACATATTTTTTCACCGCCTCGAAGATCCAATCGTGGCGAGCTGCCGGCTCTCCATGGCCCACGAACAAAAACAGAATCGTGCACATGAATAGACCGGCAAAGAGAATGCCGATGGCAATAAGCACGCCGAGCTCCGAAAAGCCGATCGAGCCGCTCAGAATTAGGGCAAGAAAGCCCACCGCTGTTGTGAGGGCGCCGAAGAAAACGGCGCGCCCGAACTTTTGAATAGCCGTTGAGATTGCCTCAGGATGCGACTCGCCGTCCGTGCGCGCCTGCTGGTAGCGGCCAAAGATCAGAATTGCGAAATCGACTCCGAGTCCCACGAGGATGGCGCAAAATCCGACCGTTACCATGTTGAGGCGTCCAAAGATCAACAAACCGAGTGCGAGCGCGACGAGACAGGACAACAAGAGTGAAAGTCCCATCCCCAGCAGGGGCATCCACCGGCCAAAGCCGGCGAAAAAAATGATGCCGACCAGCACGACTGATCCGATCACGGTTGCGATAATGTCGTGGCGCATGCTCAACGAAATTTCGGCGACGTAGGCCGAGCGGCCCGTGACGAGCACATCCAATGGCCCGCCATCCCAGCCATCTCGCGCGTGGGCGCGAAACGCATCCACCTGGCGCATCACCCGCTGGCACTCAAACGCGCTGATCGAGGGCTGATTCGTGACGACGAGAAAAACGCGCATGGTACGATCCGATGAAGCCAGCGGCTGTTCCTCCTCGATCTGTTTGCTCTCAGCGAAAGGCTTGAGCGCAGGCCCGATTAATCCCAGCGGGTCAAACTCGAGCTGGAACTGCGCCCGCGGTGAGCCCGCTTCGATTTGTTGGTGGAACCAGTGAAATCGTTCGCGAAGTTTCTCCGGCTGTAACATCGATATCGTTTCTTCGAATGCCGACGCTTCGAGATTCAAAAGCAGGGGAACGGCGATTGATTGCAGATCGCGAATACCATCCGGCGTCTGCATCGGCGAACCCGCCAGAACACGTTCGCACCACGGTTGTTTCCGCAGATGATCCGCGAAAACCGGTGCGAATTCCTCCAGTTTATCGACGTCATCCGGCTGACAATGCAGCGCGAACGTAAGCTGGCGCGTCTGCTCAAAAGCGCGATCATAAATTTTCAATCCCTGTAGCGAGCTGAATTTACTCGGAAGCATGTTGAGCACTTCGCTATCGAGCGAAATCCGTGAAACGAAAATGATGAGGCAAACGATTGCGGTCGCGATTACGCCGAGCCAGACATAGGCGCGGCGTTCGGTGACAATTCGCGCGACGAGATCACTGATTTGCATGGGCGGCTAGTCTTCTGCAAGAGCGGCGGCTTTACAATAACTGAGGCGGATTTGGTCCTCAGTTACATGGTCGTTGAATGGTTAAAAAAGTTACAATGGTTACAAGACGGATTTTCCGTTTTAACCTTGTAACAATTTAACGAATCACGCGGCCGAACTGCGAAGGTCGTTAAACGCTTCGCCGAGATGATCGAGCACGTCGCGTGCAAGCAGCGACTCCTCACTGGCGCCGTGACGAAAGATTGCAATTTCCGCAGCGCGGCCGCACACCCACGCACCGAGACGTGCGGCATCGTAAAAGGATAAACCATGGCCGGCTAATCCAGCGCAGACGCCGGTGAGAACGTCACCCATTCCACCACTGGCCATTCCCGGATTGCCCGTTGTGTTATAGCTCAAGGCGCGATGACGTTCGCCAACGATCGTCCGACTGCCTTTCAACAAAAGCGTCACCGGAAATCGACTGCAGAATTTCGTCGCTGTTTTCGTGCGCGTTTCCTTTTTGTTGGTGAAAAGCCGTTTCATCTCGCCCGGATGCGGGGTGAGCAAACGTTTGCCTTTGCAACGTTTCAGCGTCGAAATCTTGTCCGCCAATATGTTGAGTCCGTCGGCATCAACCACCATCGGTTGCTTCGTTTTTTCGATGAGCTCGAGAATTTCGGCAGGACGTGATTTTCCCAGACCGGGTCCAAGGGCCCAAACATCGATTTTTTCCTTGAGCAAATCGCGATAGGATTCAAGCGGTTTCACCATCGCTTCAATCGGAGCAGCGGCGGCAACGATCTCGTAGATTTCTTCCGGAACAAAAACTTCCACCAACCCCGCACCAGCGCGCAACGCACCCTCGGTGGTCATGAGCGCGGCGCCGATGAACCCTTTTGACCCGGCCAGGACGCCGATGCGACCAAATTGATTTTTATAGGCACTAAATCTGCGCCGTGGCAAAAGCGGGGCCAGCGAATAAGGGGCAGCGATTAGTTCCTTCGAGTCGCTTTCCGCCGTGAGATCGGGAAGGGGAACTACTTCCAGCCGGCCGACAAAGTCCAATGCGCCGTCCGCAACCAAACCAGATTTTGCGAAACCGATCGTGACTGTGAAATCGGCGATCACGCAATCGCGATCGGTTTTGCCGGAATCGCCATCGAGACCGGTGGGAAGATCAACCGCGAAAACATAAGCGCTGTTTTTCTGCCGGAGTTGATTGATCTCGCGACAGGCTGCGCGCACGGGTTCGCGCAGCGGTGGTTTCGCGCCGACTCCAAGTAAGCCATCGAGGATTAAGAGTGGCGCTAGCCTCCGGCTTGCGTTTTCATCAGATCGCAAGCGGGACGCTTGCGCTACATTTTCAGCCTCCCGCAAGCTTCCCAATTTTTTCCGCGTGAGTTCGCTGCATTCGTTCTCTTTGTATGCCAGCCGGATTTCGATTTTCCATCCTCTGCTTCGCAAGGATTCCGCGGCCACCAGGGCATCGCCTGCGTTATGACCCTTTCCGGCAAAAACGATGCATGTTCCGGGGCTCGACAAAAATTTCGTAACTGCTCTTGCGATCCCTGCGCCTGCTTGATCCATCAGGGCTTCGACTTCCACTCCCCGCGCGAAAGCGGCTTTTTCTGCGCTTCGCATTTGCGCCGAAGTTAAAACCGGCGACTCCAATCAGGCCTCCTGTTGCGCTGAGGTTACGTTTTCTCTGGCCCCAGCCGATTTGGTTGTTTTCTTCTTTTTCTTCTTCTTCGAAGACTTGGAGCTTTTTTTCTTGGAGCGTTTGGAACTACTTACCTTGGTTTGGTCGATGTACGACTGCAGCGGAATGGTTGCAACTGCAGTTGCACTTGTAGAACTTCTGACGTTGGAGCGCTCCCGGATTCCGGCCGCGATCTCTTCGGCGAGCTTTTGGCGATAGGAAGATTTTAGGATGTATGCTCCTTCGCTCGGATTCGTCAGGAAACCGCATTCCACCAGGACCGCTGGCACCCTTGCTCTTCGCAGGACAAAGTAACCGCGACGCCGCACTCCGCGATTCGGTGACGGCGCGCCGCCTGCGACAAAATGATGGATGGCGGAGGCAAGCGGCAAACTGTCGCGGCCATAAAAATATGTTTCGATGCCATCGGCGCCGCTGCGGCCTGCTGAGTTGAAATGAACAGATACGAAAATTGCGTTGCGATACGAGTTCGCAATTGCGACCCTCGTCCCCAGGGGGACAAAGACATCGCTGTCGCGGGTCATGATCACCCGGTAGCCGTTCGCAGCGAGCACGCTTTTGAGACGTTGTGCGACGTCGAGCGTCATCTCCTTTTCCGAGATCCTCTGCCTAGGAATACCGCCGCGATCGTGACCGCCATGGCCGGCATCAATTACGACAGTTGTGGACGAGCCCGAGGCTGCCGACGCGGAAGCGGCGCACATCAGACCCGCAATCGCGAACGCAGCAGCAACTAGGCAGACGTGGCAAGAGTTTCCTCGCATTGAATTACCGATTGTCCTTGGGAATTCCCGGCGGGCGGTCCGAGAGTTTCGGCTTCGGCGCCGTGTCACGGATCGTTTTTGTTTGCGCAGCAGGCGCCTCGATCACGCCGCCCTGCACCGCTACTTCGCCGTTAGCGGAACGGACCAGGCGCGGGCGCGTTTTGGTTTCCATGAAAGAAGAGTGCCCAAGCAGTTCACCATTCAGACCGACGCGGGAATAGGTCCAGGCGCGCGGAGCTGCACAATGCAGGACATGCAATTGATTCGCACGATCGATTTCCGCCTGCGGTTGCTCGAAAGCAATACTCCTGCCCAACGAATAAGTGGCGTAGACGATTCCCGTGTCCCGGTCCTGCACGCGCACGTACAAGGAGGTATGATCGGGAAACCGGTTGCTGAGCAGCGAGTATGTGCGGGCGTCCCCCGGTGCGGCAACCCCGTCGGGAATTCCGACTGTTTGCTGCCAGATGGGCCGCGCATCGGTTACCTCAAAAACTCTTGATGCTGAATAAAAAAACTTCCCCAAATCCGCGAAATAAATATGGGCACGAACGTGGTAAGTGCCGAAATCGTGCACAGAATAAAGCGAAGCAAGATCGATCCGCTGCGTGACTTTTTGCCCTGCTTCAATTCTCAACGGTCCCTGCGTGCTACCTGTGGCGGTAGACGCAATCGGCTGACCTTCGCTTCCGGTCACCTCAAATCCAAACCACGCCTGCCCATCGGCATCGTGCAGATCGATATCGCGTCCAGCCAAATTGGTGATTCCTAGCGTCGCCATCACCGGCTCGTAGGCAATGTACTGTAATCGCTTGAATTTCAGGTCCACCTGAACCTGCGCTTCCCCTCTCACCGCAAAGAGAAAAACGCAGGCAAAAGGCGGAGCATATTTTGTCACACGGCAAAATGACGCAATTGATAACATGAAAAGTCGGCGCCTGTTCAGACCTGACTGGTTCGATGTTGCATCCCTCACACGTGCAATTGTCCCTTATTGTTAATCTTTTACCATTGCACTATTCGGTTGTGCCCGGCTTTTCGCCCGGTGCGGTGAGCCGCAGTTACATCACGGTGACGAGATTGTCTCCGAAGGAGGAAAAAGCTGCAAGAGTCGCGCCGGTTCCGCCTGAACGGCCTGCAATTTATCATCGTAATAAAGCAAAATCCTGTAGCCCAGATACCTTCGTTCACCAGCTCCCGACGTGGAACCCCTGGCTGGTCGACCCTTCTGTCCTGACTTGACCGATGCCGCTGCCTCAGCCAGCGCCGTCTCAGACGCAACGACTCTCGTTTTCGGGCGCAGGTAACTCACCGAGAGGATCTCCGGGTTTGTATCCGTCCAATCGTGCTTCGGTGTAAGCCATTCATAATTTACGTCGGCATCGGTCAGCTTAATATCTCTGTCATTCACTGTGTCGTAAAAGAACACCTGAATTTTTACTTTAGTGTGATCGATTGTGGCATCCGGCTGTTTTTTTATGCCGATTTGCAGCGTCAGGTTCGTCTCAGTGTCTGGATCGGGCGTCTCTGTTGTTTTGACTTCGGTAATACTGAACGTGGAGCCCTCTGCGACGCCGCCACCAACGTCCTTGCGCGCGGCGGCTGCATCGAGTGACGCGCTTGCGATGCCAGCCCCCACCGTACCTGGAGTCGGCACCCCCAGTTTCAAGCGCCGATCCGCCAATTCATACGCCTCGCCGGCCGCCGGACCCATTTCTTGAAGTTTGCGCCACATTTCATTCGAGCGGTCGAAAAGCTGCATTGCTTCATATGTCTTTGCTATTTCCTCGAGCACTGCGGCGTTTGTCGGATCGCTTTCCGATGCTTCCTGCAAACGGGCGAGTGCGGTCGTCGTATCTCCGCGCTCACGCAACTCAATGCCCTCCCGCAGCAGCTGATCAACCAGTGAGGGAAGAGGAGTTGAAGGCGCCGCCTCCGGCGACTCACTTGGCGGCGCCGGGACAGGCGCGCTCGTTATGGGAGTGGAAGCGGCAGGTGCCGCAGGGCGGACGAGAGCTGCCGTGACTGCCTGCGCCGATGCCCGGGCAGCGCGAGCTCGGTCAACATAATAGAAAGTTGCGGCGCAAATCTCCGCCACCGCAAGAATGACGATCAAGCCGAGCCCAAGGCTAAAACTTGTATCGGCCTGGGTAGCGCGTGAGAGAAGACTTCGCATGGCGCGGTGGACGCATTTCTGTAAACGCGCTTCCCCAAAGCTGTCAACTCGCGGAGGGGACCCTCCCGCGTGTAATCATGATCCTCAGCGCGTCCGGCTGTCGCGCCCGAGCCAATTTGCCGGTGCGATCCGCTGTTCCGACGAATAAACCAGGAAGCTCTATCGCGAAATGTCGGTCTGACTCAGAATCTTGAATCCTTCGCCCGTCAGCACAGAGGAAGCGCATTCAGTATCGTCCACATGCAAGGCGATCGTGGCAAAGCCGCGTGGGCGTATGAGCAGAGGATAGGCGAAATGGACGTTGACCTCGGCCATCACCAACGCGGCAAGGAGCTTGACCAGTTGCGTAGCAACTTCCCGCATTTCCACGATCACCACTTCGGAAACGCCGAAAGCCACGTTCTTTTCCCGGAACAATTTTTCGACCCGACTTGGATCACTTACGATAATCCGCGCGATGGCCGAGTCGGTGGATTCAGAGACGCTTAGGGCCACCACATGCGTGTTTTGCGTGTTGAGGAGTTTTACGAGGTCCAGCATTGCCCCCACTTTGTTCGGCAGGAAAACAGAAAACTGCTTTACCAGCGGTCCTTCCATCTTCGAAGTTGTTTCCGGCAAGTCGACGGCCATTGTGGGTAGCCCGGCGCCGAGAAAAAATCGGCGTCGAACATCGACAAGTATCTCACGGTCGATATTTCGTTGGCAAACCCAATGTGAGCGCGTTTCGTTAGATGTTACAACGTTCTAAGCGTGTAATCCCTAATCCTCTCAGCGATTTCCCGCTTCTTTCAGACTGTTCATTTCCGCCCGGCGCTTTACATTCGCTCGCCGAAGATGGACGAAGAGAACGAGCTAATCGCGCTGCGGCGCAAAAAACTCGACACGCTGCGCGCGAAAGGGATCGAGCCATTCGGCTCCGCGTTCGAGCCGAGCGGATCCATTGCGGAAGTGCGCGAGAAATTCAAAGAAGGCGAAACCCTTCGCGCCGCCGGCCGTATCACCGCCCATCGTGACATGGGCAAGAGCCATTTTCTCGATCTGCGCGATGCCACAGGACGCATTCAAATTTATGTTCATGTCAAAGAAGTTGGCCCGGAGTTGGTCGATCTCTTTCGCCTGCTCGATATGGGCGACCTCATTGGCGTCGAGGGAACATGTTTCCTTACAAAAAGCGGAGAACCCACACTGAAGGTGTGTGCCTTCCGGCTTCTGGCCAAAGCCCTCCGGCCGCTCCCAGAAAAATGGCGTGGCTTGCAAGACATTGAGGCGCGTTACCGCCAGCGTTATCTCGATCTTCTCACCAACGAACGTTCCCGTATCGTATTTGAAAAACGCATCGCCATCGTTCGCGAAACCCGGCGTTTCTTCGAAGAGCGCGGTTTTCTGGAGGTGGAGACGCCGATTTTGCAAACGATCGCAGGTGGCGCGGCGGCGGAGCCGTTCTGCACGCATCACAAGGCGCTCGGGCTGGATCTGTACCTGCGCATCGCTCCGGAGCTTTATTTGAAACGGTTGCTCGTAGGCGGGTTCAACAAAGTGTTCGAGGTCAGTCGCAACTTTCGCAACGAGGGCATTTCGCGAAAACACAATCCAGAATTCACCATGCTGGAGGCCTACTGGGCATATGCCGATTTTGAAAAAGTGGCGAATCTCGTCGAGGAGCTGGTCTGCCGCCTTGCCGAAGTCGTCTGCGGTTCACTGCAAATCGAGCATCGAGATGGCGATGGCAAAATCACGCGCGTGATCAATTTGAAACGGCCATGGCGACGCGCGCGGTACCACGATTTGCTGCGCGAAGTTGCCGGGAAAGACTGGTTCGAGCTACAGAGCGAGCAACGGCGCGAGCGCGCCACCCGAGACCTGAAAGTGGAAATTTTGCCGCAACTGGCCGATTTCGAAGTAACCCAGCATGTCTTCGAAAAACTAATCGAAGAAGAAACGATCGATCCGGTCTTCGTTACGCATTGCCCGAAAGAGCTGGTGCCGCTGGCGAGGCAAAACAGCGACGACAGTTCGCTCGTTGACGTTTTCGAGCTCATCATTAATGGCGTAGAAATCGCGCCGGGCTACAGCGAGTTAAACGATCCGCTTCTGCAACGTCAGCGGTTGCTCGATCAAGCGGGCGAAGAGACACAAAAGATCGACGAAGAATTCTTGCTCGCGCTCGAGCACGGCATGCCTCCTGCCGGCGGCTTTGGCATCGGCATCGATCGGCTTACCATGCTGCTCACTGGCGCGGAATCGATCCGCGACGTCATTCTGTTCCCGCTGCTGCGGCCGAAGAAGTAATGAAGGTGATTCGTTAAAAGGGTTACAACGTTACAATGGAAGACACTCTGCTCTTGTAACCCTTGTAACTTTCTAACGATCGCAGGTCGCACGCGAATCGCGTGTTCCATTGCATGCTCCCCCGAGTGAGTGCGATCAAAACGATTCGTTAAAACGATGTTAGGTTGAAGCGCATAGAGGCTTGGCCTGGCTACCTCGAATCGCTGAATCGTAAATCCAATCTGACGATGTAACGTTTTTAGCGGTGTAAAATGCAACCATGAAACCTTTCCAAATCGCCGGCTTGCCCCCGGACGAATTGAACAACTTCCTCGCAGGAACTCATTCCGATCCGTTCCGTGTTCTGGGACCGCACCGCGTCGGCAACGATTTGGAGATTCGCGTTTTCCGGCCCGATGCGCGCAACATAGACATAGTCTTAAATCAAAAAACAGATGAACTGATCGCAGCGAAGAAAATTCAGGGCGATGGTTTCTTTTGCGCGACCGTGCCGGGCGCGACCCGCGATCTAGATTACCATCTGCGCGTTACAACATCGGGCGGATCCGAGTTGCTGACGCGCGATCCCTATCAGTACGGGCCGATCATGGGCGAGGTCGATCTGCATCTCTTTGGCGAGGGAAAGCACTGGCAAATTTACGAAAAGTTCGGCGCGCATCTGCGCACGATCGGCGACGCCGCCGGCGTTTACTTCGCAGTTTGGGCGCCCAATGCGCAGCGCGTCAGCGTGACGGGCGATTTCAACAGCTGGGATGGCCGGGTCAACCCGATGCGCAAACTCGTCGGCAGCGGAGTCTGGGAATTATTTTTGCCCGGCGCGGCTGAAGGCATGCATTATAAATTCGAAATCCTTACCTATACCGGCGCGGTCTTGCTCAAGAGCGACCCGTTCGCCTTCTTTAATCAGCACGGACTATCGACCAGTTCTCTCGTTTACAATCTCGATCGTTATCAATGGAACGACGCCGAGTGGATGGAATCGCGGCGGAGACGGGATTGGCCGAAGAGCCCAATCAGCATTTACGAAGTGCATCTCGGCTCGTGGCGCCGCCGTGCGGACGAAGGAAACCGCCACCTTAGCTACCTCGAACTGGCGGAGACGCTGGTCTCGTACGTGGTGGAGATGGGTTACACCCACATCGAGTTGCTGCCGGCCGCCGAGCATCCGTTCGAAGGTTCCTGGGGTTATCAAGTCACCAATTATTACGCGCCCACCAGCCGCTTCGGCACGCCCGACGAGTTCCGTCATTTCATCGACGCATGTCACCGGGCGGGCATCGGCGTCATCATGGATTGGGTGCCGGCGCACTTCCCGAAAGACGCGCACGCGCTTGCCGAGTTCGATGGTACCGATCTCTACGAGCACATGGATCCGCGCCAGGGGGAGCACCAGGATTGGGGGACGCTCATTTTTAATTATGGCCGCAGCGAAGTCCGCAATTTTCTCATCGGCAATGCGCTTTTCTGGCTGGATAAATATCACATCGACGGTCTCCGCGTGGACGCCGTGGCGTCGATGCTTTACCTCGATTACTCGCGAAAACCCGGGCAATGGATTCCAAATGTTTATGGCGGCCGCGAGAACCTTGATGCCATCTATTTCTTGAAACGTTTTAACGAAGCTTGTTATGAGCGGTTTCCCGGTATCATGACGATCGCTGAGGAATCAACCGACTGGCCAGGTGTCTCGCGTCCAACGTATCTGGGCGGCCTCGGGTTCGGGTTCAAATGGAATATGGGGTGGATGCACGATTTCCTGGAATACATGAGCCTCGACCCGATTTTTCGGCGCTATCATCACGGCAACATCACCTTCTCGTTACTCTACGCGTTCCAGGAGAATTTCATTCTCGTCCTTAGCCACGACGAAGTCGTTTACGGAAAACGTTCGTTGTTGTCGAAGATGCCGGGCGACGAATGGCAGAAGTTCGCCAATCTCCGGCTGTTTCTGGCGTGGATGTACGGGCATCCCGGCAAAAAGCTGCTGTTCATGGGCGGCGAATTCGGCCAGCGCAACGAATGGAACCACGACACAAGTCTCGACTGGGATTTGGCGCAGTTGCCCCGCCACGACGGATTGCTTCGTCTTGTTCAGCATCTCAACCACACATACAAAAACGAGCCCGCCTTATGGGATCAGGACGACACCTACGACGGGTTTGACTGGATCGACTTTCACGATGCCGACAACAGCGTGGTGGCGTTCCTGAGAAAATCGCGCGCCGGCGATATGATCGCGTTCGTCGTGAATGCCACGCCGGTAGTGCATCATAATTACCGGCTGGGCGTTCCCGAGGCCGGATTCTGGCGCGAGATCATCAACAGCGATGCTGAGACGTATGGTGGCAGCAACGTTGGCAATTACGGCGGCGTGCAGAGCGAAGGTCGAGAGTGGATGGGCCGCCAGTATTCAATCGTGATCCATCTGCCGCCCCTAGCAACGGTGGCATTCAAGCTGGAAAAGTGATTACTTGTTTTCGCCAAATCTTGGACGCGCGTTGTGTCAAAACTGAGTTCTCTTTTGACACAAACCAAATCTACTTTAGCACGTTGGTAATTTGTCACTCTCGGCATTTTCGATCCCGTGGAGGGGCGCGCTCGGCGGTCACGCCCTACCTACAGTGCCTCCGACCCGAATTCGCCGTCGCTGACCCGGGTGCGAATTTTCATTTTTGGCCGGACTGCTGCGATTGTCCGGATGATTTTTCCGCGCTCGTTCATCGTGATGCTGTATCCGCGACGCAGTGTCGCGTCCGGACCGAGCACCCGCAAAATTCCTTCGATGCGCTGGAAACGGTGCCTTGCGCTTTCGAGTAAGCGCCCGGGACACGCAATCAATCGCCGATGCAAATCGATGAAGCGGTTGCGGCGCATCATCAGCTCCCGCGCCGGATTGCGCGCTTGTAACGCCGCCGTGATGTGCGCGAGACCCCGCTTGTAACCATCGATTTTGTGACTGAGACAGCGGCGCAAGGTCTCGCGGGCATGATCGAGCCGTTGTTGCGCGTCGCGCAGCCGGTTGAACAACTCGCGTCCGAGCGCACGCCCGCAGTTATCTATGTGCCGCCGAAGATCGGTAACGTCCGGGACAATGAGTTCGGCCGCTGCGCTCGGAGTCGGCGCGCGCAAGTCGGCCACGAAATCGCAGATGGTGAAATCGATCTCGTGGCCGACGGCCGAGACAATCGGGACAACAGAATTGAAAATGGCGCGGGCCACAATTTCTTCGTTGAACTCCCACAAATCTTCGATGCTTCCGCCGCCGCGAGTGGCGACGATCACATCGAGCGGCGACCAATTCTTGTTCGGCGTCGCCAATTCACGAATTGCAACGGCGATTTCCTGCGCGGCGCCCATGCCTTGGACGCGGACTGGGTTGATCAAAATCTGCAACCACGGCGCGCGACGGCGCAACACGTTGAGAATGTCGCGAATCGCCGCGCCGCTCGGTGACGTCACGATCCCGATTCGTCGCGGGAATTTTGGCAACGGTCGTTTGCGTTCCGGTGCAAACAACCCTTCCGCCTCAAGCTTGCGCTTGAGCGCTTCGAATTTTGCCTGGAGCAAACCGAGTCCGCGCGGCTGAAGGATATCGACCCTCAACTGATATTTCCCCTGTGCCTCGAAAACCGTGACGGTACCGTAAACCTGCACTTGTGCTCCATCCGCAAGCGGTTGTCGCAACGGCGCCATGGTGTCGCGCCAGATCACGCACGCGATCTGGGCGCGTTGGTCTTTGAGTGTGAAATATTGGTGTCCGCTCGGATGCAATTTGTAATTTGAAATTTCGCCCTGCACCCAGACCGCGCCGAATTTCGTCTCGAGCGTGCCGCGAATGCTTCGTGTCAACTCGGAGACAGTGAAGACTTTCGAGGTTTGCTGGAAGAAATCGCCCTGCATCGTGGTTCGTTAAATCGTTACATCGGATCACGAATTTGGTTCGCCGCAGGCGATGAACAAGTTTCAAGCGAAAAGTCCGCGATCGCGAGGACGCTATCGCCAGCACGCGCCACGCGTGCGCTCCCCGGAGAATCTGCGCGCGACATTATTTCAAACATTGAACATTCGACATCGAACATCAAACATCGAGTGCTTGACAGTCTCGCCCGCGTGCGGATGATCGGGCGCTTATGAATTTTCGTAGCGTCCTCCCTGTCATTCTTTGTGGATTGGTCCTTGCTTTTGTTGGTCGTGCGGGAGGGGATCCACCGGGCCAACAACATTCCCACCGGGTGTTCAAAGTTGGCGTGCTCGCGTCGTTAACAGGATCGTGGTCGTCTCTTGGGCAAACCACCGTCGCAGCGCTCGAAATTGCCGAAGAACAAATCAAAGCGGAAGCGATCAGACAACACGGCGGGTATCGGTTCCATTTTTTTGTTCGTGATACACAACTCGATCCGTCACAGGCGCTGGACGCTATTCAGGACCTCGATCGCCGCGGCGTGAAGATTATCATCGGGCCGCAATCGAGCGCCGAGGTGGCCATGATCAAGCCATACGCGGATGCGCACGATATTCTGGTTATCAGCCAGGGTAGCACCGCGTCTTCGCTCGCCATCGCCGGAGATAACATCTTTCGATTTTGTCCTAACGACACGCGGGAAGCGGAGGCCATCGTCGCGTTGATGTGGCATGACGGAATCCGCGCAATCGTTCCGCTTTGGCGAAATGACGCCGGTAACAACGGCTTGCACGATTCCGTTCAGTCAGCTTTCCAATTGCAGGGTGGCACGGTGGAAGCTGGTTATCAGTACGAGCCAACGACCAGCGACTTTTCCGTCGCTACCGGCTCGGTCGCTGGACAGATTGACAATCTGGTTGGCGGCGGAACAGACCCTGCCACGATTGGTGTGTATCTGGCCGCGTTCGACGAGGTCGTGGACGTATTTCACAGCGCGCAAGGGAACACCACGCTCTCAAACACCGCATGGTACGGCAGCGATGGCGTCGCCCTGTCCGCCGCGCTGACAGGCGATTCGACTGCGGCAGCATTTGCGGACAGCGTTGGTTATCCCAATCCGATCTTTGGACTCGATGACGCGCTGCAGAATGAGTGGCAGCCGATCGCCGACGAGATCGAAGCGCGCACGGGCATTACGCCCGATGCGTTCGCGCTGTCCGGTTACGACGCGCTCTTCGTTGTGCAGCGCGCGTTGGAAGATGTGGGCGACTTGAGAGATTTCCCTGCTTTCAAGGCGGCATTTGTAGATGAAGCCAGTGCTTACGAGGGCGTAACCGGCTCGACCGCGCTCGACGCCGCCGGTGACCGACTGAAGAGGGATTTCGATTTTTGGGCCGTGGAACCCCAGGGTGGCGATCACAGCTGGGTGCGGATCGGAACTTACATTGACGGCGTGCTCACAATTTTCTGATTGGGGAGCGCACGCGCCTCGCGTGCACGTTACGGCGCCCTCGCCGAAACACCATCACATGGCGTGGCCAGTAATGCAGACCAAACGCGGGCTTCATCTTGATCGCGTCGTGTTGCTCGGTCGCACGTTCGAGGAGTATCGCCGGTACTTCCTGCTCGAGCCGGAAAAACTGGTCGGGAAACGTGTTCTGGATGTGGCGGGCGGGGTCAGTTCGTTTTGCGCAGAAGCCAACGAACGCGGCATACATGTCACTTCGTTCGACCCGATCTATTCGCTGCCCCCGGACAAAATCAGGGAACGTTCCGAGCCGGACCTCGAATCGGTTTACCGCGCTATTGGAAATGTGCCGACGTATAGCTGGGGCTATTACAAAAATCCCGAATACATGCGCGAATTGCGCAAACGCGCGTCCACAATCTTTCTCTCGGATTACAAGACCCACCCCGAGCGTTACGTAGCGGGAGAGCTGCCGAGGCTGTCGTTCGCAGACGCTGAGTTTGATCTGACGCTCGTATCCTATTTTCTTTTCGCTTACCAGGACCGGCTAAGCTACGAATTCCACCGCGATTCGGTTCTTGAAATCATGCGCGTCACGCTGGGCGAAGCGCGTATTTATCCGACGGTAACGTTCGAAGCACAACCAAGCGACTATGTCCCGATCCTGCGTTCCGACCCGGCGCTCAAACGCTTTGAGTTCGCGGAAATAAAAACCGATTTCGAGTTTCTAGTGAATTCGAATTCGTTCTTGCGGGTGAGGCGGAGAGCGCTCGTGTAGCGGTGCTTGTACCAAGAACCGAAGCAAAAGACAGGCGCTTGACACAAGCGCCTCTACAACAATTCTTGCTGCGCGCCGGTAGGCGGTTTGAGCCCGAGCTTGCGATACGCATTCGCCGTCGCAACGCGGCCTTGCGGCGTGCGTTTGATGTACCCTTCCATAATCAAATACGGTTCGTTCACTTCTTCGAGCGTCCCGGCTTCCTCCCCGACCGCGACCGCCAGGGAATTCAAACCGACAGGACCGCCACCGAATTTGTGGATCAACGTTTCGATGATGCGCTTGTCCCATTGATCGAATCCGTCGCGATCGATCTCGAGCATCGTCAGCGCCCGGTCGGCCAGCTCGGCGGTGATTTTCCCTTCGGCTTTTACCTGGACATAATCGCGCACCCAGCGCAGGAGATTGTTCGCCGTGCGCGGCGTGCCGCGCGTGCGCGTGGCGATCTCAGCCGCGCCCGCTGGATCAATTTCTACACCAAGTAAGCGCGCGCTGCGCAGAATGATCTTCTGCATCTCCTCGGCGTTGTAATAGTCGAGTCTGGCAGTCATCCCGAAACGCGATCGGAGCGGCGCACTGACCATTCCAGCGCGCGTGGTCGCCCCAATTAAGGTGAACTTTGGCAGATTAAGCCGAAGGCTGCGTGCCTGCGGCCCTTGATCGATAATGATATCGAGCCGGTAATCTTCCATCGCCGGATAGAGATATTCCTCGATGGTCGGCTGCAGCCGATGGATTTCATCGATGAAAAGCACGTCGCCTTTCTCCAGACTCGTGAGAAGCCCCGCCAATTCACCGGCTTTTTCGATGACCGGTCCGCTCGTGTTTTTAATGTTCACACTCATCGCGTTCGCGATGATGTAGGCGAGGGTGGTTTTCCCGAGACCGGACGGTCCGCTCAAGAGAATATGTTCGAGCACGTCACCGCGTTTTTTCGCGGCCTCCACCATCAATTCCAGCCGCTCCCGCACTTTCACCTGGCCGGTGAACTCGCTGAACGCCGGCGGCCGGAGCGAAATTTCGAAGGCGGCATCTGGTTCAGGCGGTTTCATCGGAAACGGTCAGCCACAGATTTACACAGATGAACCAGAGATTTCCAGAAGTTGTACTGGCGCAGTGCTGGTAGAATGCCCGCGCTTCGCGGAAGCATCATCAACTTGCTACGCCGTCCAAATTTTTCGTCAATACCAGCTCTGTGCCGCGGCGTTTGCGCAGATAATCTACTTCATCAAAGGCTTTGCGGATGAGATATAGACCGAGCCCACCCGGTCTGATGATATCGTGGGAGCGACCCTTCATTGCGTGCGGCAGAACCTGTTCGCCATAGTCGCGCACGCGCACCCGCACGCATGTGCGCAATCCTTCCATCGACAACGCGATCAGTTGATCGTCACGCAACCGGTAGGCGTAGCGGATGATGTTTGTGCATGCTTCATCCACACCAAGCACCATCAGCAACCGTTCCTTCTCAGAGAAGGGATAGCCATTGAGAAAATCGCGGATGCAGCCCCGCATCAGGGCGAGGTTTCCCGTATGGCTGCTGAATTCAATGGTCTTTTTCTTCATGGGCACCGCCTGAAACCGTAACTATCGCAAAACTCGCGCAGGCGCCGGCGGAGCGGAAAATCAAACGCGCCGACCGGATTGTCCGACCACGCGTTCGCTTCATCGATACAATCGGCGATTGTCCGCTCGCTGTCCCAGCATTCGCCGACGGCAAACGGCTTGAAGCTGACGTCGCCGCGTAACGCGCGCAGCCACAAGGCCGTGAAACCAGCTTGCAATATGAGACCCATAATGGCCGTTCCGTTTCTGTTTCCGCGCAAGGAACCGTTGCCACATTACACTCCGAACATTGACGAACCAAGCAACAATCAAAGCCATGCGCACTGCCTTGACCGATGCCGACGCTGCCGAACTTCATTTTGTCATGAGGCTGCGATGACCGTGGAATGTCCGTCCCGCTTGGACTTTCCGGGAAGCCGTCGAAACCGATTTTGTCGATTGCGCCGGCGTTTTTTCGCATCGAGCCAAGGAGCGAGTCGCTGATTTAGTCGGGCGAGTTCCGAATTCAGGATGGTCTGAGGTAGTCTCGGATTTGGGCGTGGGATGGATCGCCGACGGCGATCGGCAGCGGCCGCACGCGTGTAACCGCGATGTCACATCCATGTCACGCAGGTTTTACACATTCTCCACCGGTTCGCCACAATCGATCTGTAGGCTCTGGAGCGTGCGGTGAATTCCACCGTAAACCGTATCCAAACAAACCAATCCAACACACAAACCAAATCATGAAACTAACTGTTAAGAATCTACTGCAGGCCAAGGCCTGTTCACTCGCAACCGTCACTATCGCACTCGTCACGATGGCTGCATCAAATGCAGCCGCGGACCATGTGAGGGTTTTCAACGAAAAGGTAAGCGGCGTGCCCGCAGCAAATCCTGTTGCGATCTCGCCCAACGTGTTGTCACCGGAGTTTACCGCCGGGCTCGTCGAGCAGGGCGCCGATCTACTCGAGAACCCATCGGGCGTGATCACGAGCTTCGGCAACCTGGAGGATGGCAGTCGCACTGAGCCGGATGAGAACACGTATCTTATTCTTGATCATAATCCGGGTGGCCCCACGCCTGACTACGATTATGGCCGCCATTTCCTGTTTCAGGGACATGAGAACAGCGGCAATCTCGCTCATGTCACGCGCATCAACCTGGATGTGGCGGATCCCGATCATCGCGTCACGCTTCTGACGCCAGTCGACGACAGTGGTTTCACTGAATTCAACAGCATCGATGGTTCAACCTGGGATCCGTTTAGTCGCACCCTGCTGTTTGCGCAGGAAGCCGGAACTGTCGGGGGTGTCATCGAGATGGGCGCGGATTTTGATCCGAACACAGGAGGGGGCGCTGGTTTGCGCACACTTTATGGCAGTCTCGGTCGCGGCGGTTACGAGGGCATCCATCCCGATGACTGGGGCAACATCCTGATCATTGAGGACGTCGGCGGCACCACCGTGTTAAATAAGGGACGGAATCCAAACTCGTTTGTCTACCGGTTTGTTCCCTTATCTCCGGACGACCTAACCCAGGGCAAATTGCAGGCGCTTCAAGTCTCCATCGACGGCAACCCGGTCGTGTTTGTGCCGGTCGATGACCAGAACCCGAACGGCGACACGCGGTCGGAGAATCAACTGCTGCTCCACACAGTGGGCGCGTCCTGGCCGGTCCAATGGGTCACGATCCATGACACCGAAATCGATGGCACCGATCCATTCGATGCCAACGCTTTGGCAAAAGCCGCTAGCGCAACGCCATTCAAGCGCCCGGAGAATGCCCAGTTCCAGCCTGGTTCACACTTTCAAACCTTCTTCTTCGACGTCACCGGCGATACCGATAACACCGCAGGCACGGACCCTGTGCTGGCAGCGCGCGGCGCCTGGGGCGGACTCTTCCGTGTTGATCTCGATGCAAGCCGCGAGACTGGACACATTTCTCTCGCCGTCCTGGGCGACGCCGACCATGCGGCGTTTGATAATATCACCTTCGTGGATGATAAGGATACGGTCTTGCTAGCGGAAGATCGTGGCGACACCTTGCACGACCAGCTGAACAAGCTCGATTCGATCTGGGCTTACAAACTGAATAGACAACATCCTGAGAGAAACATCGTGGCCCGATTCGTTGCGCTCGGGCAAGACACGGTAGCCGGCGTACCAGGGGAAGAAGACAACGAACCCACCGGGCTGCACATGTCTGAAGGAGACAGCTCGATTAACGGATTGATCGGAACCAAGGTATTCAAGAAAGGTCGGGCAAGGCTTTTCTTCACTCAGCAGCACGGCGAAAACAACCTGTTCGAAGTTTTTCCCGCGACTGAGTGAGAGCGGATGGTTAGGTAAGACAGGCTCGCGAACAGCAGGTTGCGGGCAAAAGGAATGCGCCCCGGACGAGCGCGCGTCCGGGGCGCTTTTTTTGCAGATCGAAAATGCGGGATTACGTCACCTTGCTCGCCGCACCGCTCACCGCTGGACGGAGAGCTTTGAATCCGGATTTGCGATCGGGTTGTAAAACCGCAGCGCTTCGATATCGCTGCCGAGCTCGCGCAACGGGTAAAGGCCTTTCGCCGCGCCGGCGCCGGGATCGCGCACGAGATAGTCAAACCCGTCCTTACCGGCGAGGACGACAAAATGCGTGATGCCGTTTGGCAGTCGCACCCGCACGATGACGGGATTTCCGCGAGCGAGGTTCGAATCGATCAGCTGATATGAGGGCAAGTCTTCGTACACGTGCCGGAGGCGGTCGGGCGCGAACCACGCCGCGCGGTCCCAATAAATCCAGCCGTTCTCGGTGTATCCGTCAACGGATGTTAAAAACCAGTTTAACTGCTGCGGATCGGTCTCGACGCCATAAGACTTGAACACCATCGCCGCCGCGGCCACCGCGCAGCCTTCCCCACCGAGGGTGCCGTTTTCTTCGACTCCGCCCAGTAGATCGTCGCGCCATTTTTCATCGAACTGGCGGAACGACGGCACCGTCAGCTCGACCCGATGGAAAAAATAACGTCCACCGCGCGGCGAGAGTTTTCGTTTCCAGGTCCAATCGATATACACGCCGAGGACTGCGGCGAGCAGAAGGATGAAAATGATGAAAGACAGCCAGCGCTTCAAAGCAAGAAACTGTAGAGGCGGGTACTCGCCGCGCCACAGCTAAATTGCGAAGGCGGGTATCAGTCGCAAATTTTGGAACAGTCGCGGTTGCCTGAGATTCCACGGCCGGGTGCGGCTCATCTGAACATGGGAAAAGTTAAGTGTTGATGGTTGAGAGTTGAGAGAAACGGCGGGACCTGCTTGATTCGCAGTGATGCATAAAGCCGCACGTGAACTTCGCCTCGCCAGCCGCATGGCGCGCTTGGGCACTGAGACTGCGTTCGAAGTGTTGGTGAAAGCGAAAGGGTTGGAGGCGCAGGGCCGCGACATTGTTCATCTCGAGATCGGCGAGCCGGATTTTGATACGCCGCGCAACATCATCGACGCGGCGGTCGATGCGTTGCACAAGGGCTTTACACATTACGGACCGTCGCCTGGCTTGATGGAGCTGCGCGAAGTCATTGCGCAATACGTGAGCGAAACGCGCCGGGTAAACGTTACGCCCGATGAAGTAGTCGTCGTCCCTGGCGGTAAGCCGATCATCTTTTTTTCCATCCTCGCGCTCGCCGAACAAGGCGCTGAAGTCATTTACCCCAATCCCGGATTTCCGATTTATGAGTCAATGATCAATTACGTCGGCGCGAAAGCGGTGCCGATTCGGTTGCGAGAGGATTTGGATTTCAGGCTCGACGTCGATGAACTCGCTGCTCTGATCAATGATCGAACGAAATTGATCATTCTGAATTCACCGCAGAACCCGACCGGTGGCGTGTTGGAGAAAAACGACATCGATGGTATCGCTCGTGCGATCGGCGATCGCAACATCATGGTGTTGAGCGACGAGATCTACAGCCGCCTGATTTTCGAAGGAGAGCATCATTCCATCATGTCGATCGAGGGAATGAAGGAGCGCACGATTTTGCTCGACGGTTTTTCGAAGACTTACGCCATGACCGGCTGGCGCATGGGCTACGGCGTGATGCGTAGCGATCTGGCAACACACATTGCGCGATTGATGACCAACTCGGCCTCGTGCACTGCTAGCTTCACGCAAATCGCCGGCGTCGAAGCGCTCCGTGGACCGCAGGAGTCGGTCGATGCGATGCGCGCCGAGTTCAAGAAGCGGCGCGACGTAATGGTCGCCGGCCTCAACAAGATCAAGGGATTCTCCTGCCGCCTACCGCATGGCGCGTTCTACGTTTTTCCAAACATCACGCAGACCGGCTGGCCCTCGAAGAAACTCGCCGACGCGCTGCTTGATGACGCCGGCGTCGCCGCGCTCTCCGGCACTGCATTCGGTGATTTCGGTGAAGGCTATTTGCGATTTAGCGTGGCCAACTCGATTGAAAACATCGAGAAAGCACTCGACCGCGTTGGCGCCTGGACGAAAAAGAATCTGTAGCACAACCGTTCCCGTTGCTTGGCTTGCAGGCGATGCGCCTGCTCTACAATAGAAAACTTCCTGCTTTCTTGGGTTCCTGATTAAATTTGCAGTCATGACTGACAAGAAACGTTTCCGCGTATTTGCGACTTCACGCATCGGTGACGCGGCTGAGAACCGGCTGCGCGAGCGCGGCTACGATCTTGAAGTTTTCCAAGGACCGGAAGCGCCGCCGAAAAAATTGATCATCGAAAAAGTGAAGAGCGGTATCGACGGTTTAATCACCACTTTGCGCGATCCAATTGAGGCCGAAGTCTTCGAAGCGGGGAAGGGGAATCTAAAGGTCGTGGCGCAGATCGCCGTCGGATTCGACAACATCAATCGCGCCGACGCCAACACATACAAAATCCCGTTCACAAACACCGCCGACGTGCTTACGGAAGCAACCGCTGAGTTCGCGTTTTTCATGATGGGCATGCTTGCGCGCAAGATGTGGCAGAGCGAGCGCTTGGTGCGCGAACAGAAATGGCCGTCGTGGCACCCATTCCTGCCATTCCTCGGCGACGAAGTCACCAGCAAAACCATCGCCGTCATTGGCACTGGCCGCATCGGCCTAGCGATGATCAAGAAATGCACCGGGTTCGACATGAACATCCTTTGCTATGACCCAGCGTATCAGAATCACCAGTTTGTCGCTGCCATTCAGGAATTGATGGACCTGCGCGTCGCACGCGGCATGCAGAAGGAGAAAACGTCGATCAATTATGTGGACTTCGAAGAAGCGCTACGCGATGCCGATTACGTGACAATTCATGTGCCGTTGTTGCGTGAAGGCGAGACCGACAAGCCGACCTATCACCTCATCAACGAGAAGACGCTGAAGATGATGAAACCGACCGCGTACTTGCTCAATAGTTCACGCGGTCCGGTCGTTGACGAGAAGGCGCTGGCGAAAGCGTTGAAAGAAAATGTGATTGCCGGCGCGGCACTCGACGTTTTCGAGAAAGAACCGCTCCCACCGGATTCCCCGCTGCTCGATCCTGAGATCGCAGATCGGTGCCGCGTGTTCCATCACTTCGCCAGCGGCGCGCGGATCACGCGGCTTGATATCGATCCTGACAAAGGCATGGCCGGCCGCTGCGTTCAGGGTTTGATCGATGTGCTCGAAGGCAACTACGGCGGCGACCCGACTAAAATGCCATACGTGGTGAATAAGGAAGCGTTCGCCCCATGAGATAACGTTCACTGAGAATTGGGCCCATGGCGATCTATCCCACGGGGTGAACCCGTGAGATACAACAGTTGTGCCGAAATACGAGCTAGTTTATGTCTTGCGCTCGCAGGTTCACCGTCAGTTCTGTGTTGGTCTGCCGCGAGACTTACCCGCATGGCTTCGTATGAGACATAATCGCGGCAGAGGTACCGTGAGAAAACGTGCGGCCAGGCGGCGAAAAGACGAACGAATTGCCGCTGGGAGTAGAAATTCGAAGCGCACATCCCACAGCGGCTCCATCGCGACGATGCACCCACTGATAACAACTTATCTCGAGATGCGATCGCCCGAGCAGTTGCGACCGAAGCGTGCGAATGCACGGCTTCAAATTCGTGAAGAAAGGGAGCGCGATTGGCGGTTCAATCGGGATCTCTATTTTCGCGTCGGCGAGCGGTGGGAGTGGATCGACAAACGACCGTGGACGGATGAGCAATGGGAAGAATACGCTCGCGCGCCGGAGCTGCGAACGTTCGCGGCATACTACGATGACGCGCTCGCCGGGTATTACGAACTGCGGCGTGACCCGGAAGGCGCAGTCGAGATCGCGTACTTCGGTTTGTTGGCTAAATTTATCGGCCGCGGTTTGGGCGGCCCGTTGCTAACCAGCGCAATTGAAGAAGCGTGGTCCCGCCGTGGCGGGATCGCACCCAGGCGTGTGTGGGTGCATACCTGCAATCGTGATCATCCGCGGGCGCTCGCGAATTATCAGGCGCGCGGGATGCTGATTTACAAAGTCGAAGAGACTGAAGATTGAGGACAGAGGACCACCCGGCGATCCGTGGCCAGGAATGCCGAGAAATCGCTCGGACAATATCTGATTAGATTTTTGCTGGCTCCGTGATCTGATTTCAAGACGACGAGGCTAACCTGATTTGGACACCGGCAACTGCCATACCGCCTTCGCCGACTGCAGCCGCGCACCGTTTCACGGAGCCGGAGCGCACGTCACCCGCTGCAAAAATTCCCGGCAAGCTCGTCTCGAGCGGACCAGGTTGATGTTTGCTCGCGCGCCAGGCTGGCGCGTCGACAACGGTCGAGCCGGTCTTTATGAATCCTTTGTCGTCGCGCTCGATTTCCGACGGTAACCACTCAGTGCACGGTCGAGCACCGATCATCGAAAAGACAGCCGGGGTTTGAACCAGCCGGCGTTCGCCGGTCTCCGTATTTTCCAGCTCGATTTGTTCGAGTTTTTTCCCGCCAGACATTTTGCGGATCTCAGTGCGGTAAAGGATCTCGATGTTCTCGCGCGCTTGCACACGACGCGAAAGATAGTCCGACATTTTGTTGGCGATGCTTTTTCCGCGAACGACGAGCAATACCCTGGCAGCGCCCTCGGAAAGAAACATTGCGGCCTGACCGGCAGAGTTGCCGCTCCCGGCGATCACAACCGTTTCATTGCGACAAATCTGACCTTCCATTGCGGTCGCAGCGTAGTAAACGCCCATGTTCTCAAATTGTTCGCGCCCCTCCGCATCCAGCCGGCGGTAATCGGCGCCCGTCGCAATCAAAACAGTTTTTGCTCGAAGAATGGCGGAGCAACCCTCCGTCTCGAGGCAGACGCGGTACTCGCCGTTGGCATTGTAATTAAGCGAAAGAGCCTGGGACGGTGTAGAAAATTTCGCGCCGAATCGGTAAGCCTGAAGCTGAGCGAGCCAGGTCAATTCGCCACCATTGACGCCGGTTGGAAATCCGAAGAAATTCTCAATTAGCGAGGAGGAACCAGCTTGTCCGCCCGGGGCGTAACTTTCCAAAACAACTGTGTTCAATCCTTCGGATGCCGCATACACAGCGGCGGCCAGGCCGGCCGGTCCAGCGCCAACGATTGTGAGGTCGGAAAGAATTTCGGTCTCATTTTCGCTGGCTAGCGACCGAAGCAGCCCGGCTTCCTTGGCTACCTCGCGCATCGATGGCTGACGCAAGCGAGCGCCGGCCGGAGTGATAAGGACCGGCAGATCGCGAGCCGTCAGGTGAAAACGTTTACTTACTGCCTGCCCCTGTTCACTTTCAAAGTCGATCAGACGATGCGGGATGCGATTCTTGTCGAGGAAATCATCGAGGCGATGTCCATCACGCGCGTCCCGCGAAGCGAGAACGCGCATTCCGGCAAACTCGCGATACCGGCTTACCCTGCGCCGCCGCATGATCAACGCATCGACGATCGTCTTGCTCACTGCTGGCACCTCCGCCAAAGCGCGCCGGAGTTCGACTGCCGGAACGTAGACGATCTCGGCGTCTGCCGACGTTACACGGGCGGATGCAAGCGTGGATGTGCCTTGTAACATCGCGACGTCTCCGATGAAGTCGCGCTCATGCGCGGTAGCGAGGGGATATTCGGTGCCATCGCGCGTCTCAAAAGCTTCGATTTCACCGCGCAACAAAATAGTTAAGCCGACATCACGTTGCCCGGCTTTATAGACGAGCTCGCCGCGACTTACCACGCGCCGTTCTCCCAAGGGTTCCAGGAGAGAAAGCTGGTGATCATTCAGTTTCGGAAAGGCGACGCTTTCCGTGTCGCGATAAAACTGTTCATCCTGTTGCTCGTCAGTCATTTCACACAGTTTACGCCGCGTTGCGGACAAGCAAACCGGAACAACACGCCCGTTCGAGGGATTCGCGCCTCTCCCCTAAGGTTGAAGAGGCGGCTGTGTCAGGCGCAATTCGAGACCGGGTCGGTTTCAGGGCCGGACCGAAAAAAATTTCAAATTTTTTGAAATGTCGGCCTCCAAAATCTTTAGATAAGGAAAAGCCAATCAATCATCGATATGAATATCGTAACAGACGATCGCGATCGCATTAGTAAGACAGGTGATTTCACCAGTGAATTTACGCTGTTCCCGACCAGTTTCGAATTCGAAGACCGGGGAGAACAAACGCCGTCGCGACTAACGCGCGACCAGATGGATGCATTTTTAGCGGCATCCGACAACGCCCGGAGCGCGTATTTTTCTACCCCGCCGCCCGAACCGCCAGCACCAGCGCCCGAGAAACACCTGGCTGCCGGTGTCTTGAAACAGGCAGCGCACGATTTGCGGCGGTTCCGGGGCGCGACCAAAGGCCTCAAGCGAGAACTGTATCTCGATGCCTACAGTTGGATTACGGACAATGATTTTTCCTGGCCGTACTCATTCGTGAACGTTTGCAAATTGCTGGATGTCTGCCCGGACGTTATCCGTGCGGAACTCTTCGCTGATGCCTCGTTAAGCTGGTTCGATTATTGGACAAGGCGCGCCGGCCGGGTCTCCCGGAAACTGCACGCCTCTTTTGTTCGCGTTTTTCCAGACTCCCGTAATCCAGAGGGCGCCGAGGCCAGCAAGTTGGTTCCATGTATCTGAGCGAACATGAAAAAACATTGCATCAAACTTGTTCAGCGGTTGCGGTACAATTGGCGCTCGCTCATTAGGGCAACCAGCCGCAAGCACGATCCGCTCCTGGTCTACAACATGGTTTCGTTCAATTTCGGCGGCGGCTGGAGGGAACTCCTGCTGAACAATCGCATCCAAAATACATGAAGCTATCTATCGAAGCGAAAGTGGCAGCGGCTGTAGCAATCGCCTTTGCAACCATAAGTATAGGCGCCATCGCGCAAGAGCAGAGCGAACATGGAACCGCCGGCCTGAGCCACGTGAGTCTGCGAGAATCCGAGAGTTCTTCGTCCGGGCACAACGGAAGCGGAGAGAACCAACTTCTCGCCCAATACTGACCACGCGACGCCGACCACGACGGGAAAAAAGAAGACGAAGAGCACTCGCGCGCGATTTTCTTCTCGTAAGATTACGTTCATTGGCCGACGCTGGCTAGACGAAAGCGATTCCTGGAACGTTGCAGGAGGGGGGTGCTTCGTTTCAAACGACGCATTGGACCGTGGTGTTGCGTGCGCGCGAGACGGACTCAACAGAATCCGCTCAGCAGGCACTCGCGGGATTTTGCGAAGCCTATTGGCCGCCGCTTTACAGTTTTCTTCGCCACCGCGGTCATTCATCCGCTGATGCACAGGATCTTGTCCAGGGTTTCTTTGCGTATCTGCTTGAGCAAAACACTTTGACCCGTGCGGACCAGCAAAAGGGCCGGCTGCGCACGTTCCTGCTGGGATCTCTGCAGAATTTCCTGTTCAATGAATATGACCGCGCCCGAGCGCTCAAGAGAGGCGGCGGCCGTCAGATCGTCTCGATCGATGAGCATCTGCCGGAAGCAGAGGCAGCGATGTTGGCGACGTCTCATCTCAGCGACGCCGGTTGCTACGATCTTGTCTGGGCATCGAATATTGTTGCGCGGGCCTGGCAGAATTTGGAAAACGACTTCGTGGCGGAAGGCAAAGCTGAGTGGCTCGAAGAATTAAGACCGTTTATCGCTGGCGGAAACGTGACACCGCCTAATCAAGAGCAAGCCGCGGCTCGACTCGGAGTGCCAATCGCGACTTTACGCACCTGGCTTTCACGTCTCCGCCAGCGTTACCGCGAATCGTTGAGAACGGAAGTAGCCACTACCGTCTCTGATCCGGCTGATGTCGATCAGGAGCTCCACCACCTCTATCAAATCCTGATGGCATGAGTTGATTTTGCTTATGGACGGCAAAAGCATTGGTCTCGAAACTGCGAAAGTGGAACATCAAGCTGCGGGGCGTTGCGCGACATGTGGTCGACCGTTAACCCGGTGTGGTCCAAACGGGGAGTGCCTGCGTTGTCTCGTTAGCCTTGGCTTTCTGGCGGATGGCGAACAGGCGGAAAGACCAGCGGCGCGGGGTCGATTGACGCCCGGGCCCTTGCGCTACGCCCACTTCGAAGTCGAGGTGGGTGCGGATGGTTTCCCGGTCGAGCTCGGTGCGGGAGCGATGGCGATAACTTACCGCGCTCGCGATAGAGTGTTGAACTCGACTGTTGCGCTCAAGGTAATCGACTACAGCGTGGCGCAGAATCCCGGCGCGCGGTCGCGTTTTCTGCGCGAAGCACGCGCGGCTGCAAACATCCATCATCCCAATGTCGCTCGGGTGACTTACTATGGAGAGCAAGACGGTGAGTGTTTCTATGCCATGGAACTGGTCGAGGGCGAAACGCTGGAAGCACGTGTTCGCCGTGAGGGGCCCATGCCGCTCGCTACGGTCTTGGAGGTAATTGAGCAAGCCGCGCACGCGTTGGGTGCCGCGGAAGCATGCGGCGTTGTGCATCGCGACATCAAACCATCGAACATCATGCTCGAATCGGATGCGAGCGATGCGCTCAGGGTAAAGCTGATTGATTACGGGGTGGCGAAAGTAATGGGGCCTCAGGCAGAGCTTGATGCCGAGCAAACCCAGGCGGGATTCATTGGCACGCCAGCTTTTGCCAGTCCAGAGCAATTCGCTGGCGCTGGACAATTGCCGATTGATACGCGTTCCGATATCTACTCACTTGGGGTCACCTTTTGGTATTTGCTTACCGGTCGAACGCCTTTTGTTGGACGTACGATGGAAGAAATCCGCGCGAGGCAAACCAGTGAGTTGTCCTTGGAACAACTCAGGGGCCTGCACCTGCCAGGCCAGGTTGCTTCGCTGTTGAAATCGATGTTGGCCGCAGACCCAAAGGACAGACCGCAAACGGCGCGCGATTTACTTTCTGCTGTCCACCGCTGCTACGCGCGGTTTAACCCCGAAGCGCGCTCGCGACGCAGAAGAGTTGCGCTGGCGGGCGCGGCATTGACGCTGGCAATCGCGATTGCGCTTGGGATCTGGTTGTACCAACGCACGCGCTACTTCACCCCGATGGAACGATCGATCGCGGTGCTGCCCTTCGAAAACCTAAGCAGCGATAAGGACAACGCCTATCTTGCCGAGGGAATACAGGACGAAATCCTGACGCGCTTATCCAAGATCGCCGATCTGAAAGTAATCTCGCGCACTTCGACCCAGCATTATAAAAGCGCCCCAGAAAACCTGCGCGAGATCGCTAAGCAACTCGGCGTTGCTCACGTTCTGGAAGGGAGTGTGCAGAAGAGCGCCGACGCCGTGCGGGTGAACGTGCAGCTGATCAAGGCGGCCACTGATTCCCACCTTTGGTCGGATACGTTCGATCGCAAGCTGACCGACATCTTTTCGGTCGAAAGTGAAGTGGCCAAAACCATCGCCGATCAATTGCGAGCGAAACTCACTGGACAGGAACAGGAAATTATCGCTGCCAAACCGACCGATAATCCTCAGGCCTACGATGCCTACCTGCGCGGCCTTGCTTACACCCTTAAAACTGGATTCACACCGGCGAACTCACTTGGCGCGCAGAAATACCTCAAAGAAGCAGTGCGGTTGGACCCGAAGTTCGCCCTTGGTTGGGCGCTGCTGGCTTACGTCGATTCGAGTGGGTACCTGACGCAGAGTCTTCAACCAACCGTCGCTCTGCGCGAAGAAGCGCGGGAGGCGGGCGAAATGGCTCTTACTTTACAGCCGAATCTCGGCGAGGCCGTATTCGCCAAGGGTTTTTACTACTACGCCTGCCTGAAGGACTACGAAACTGCGGTCAATTACTTTGAGCAAGCGTATCGCCTCCTGCCCAATAACAGCCGGGTTCCTCAGGCTCTGGCTTATGTCGAACGGAGGCGTGGCAACTGGGACAAAAGCGATGCGTATTTCAACGAAGCCGAGAAGCTCGATCCACGCAACGTTAACCTGCTCTCTCAACACGCGCGCTCCTACATCTGCCTTCGTCGTTTCCCCGAAGCGCTGACCAAGCTTGAGCAAATTCTCAATATCACACCGGACGACATAGATACGCTTGTCTTGAAGGCGCGAATAGCACAAGCGGAGGGCGACCTGCCGCGTGCTTCGGCGCTTCTGGCTCCCCTTCGGCTGGGAGCTGACTACGCCAACGCCTTGGAAACACAAGTTTACCAGGCAATCCTGGAGTCCCGCCCTGCATCGGTCATTGCTCAGCTTAAGGAAATATTGGCCAAGCCTGATCAAGCATTGGGTTATTACAATGGCGAACTGCGCTTTTGGTTAGGCTGGGCACAGGAAGTTGCCGGCGACCATGCCGCCGCGCGCGAAAGTTGGAGTCAGGCTCGGAGCGAATTGGAACCTTTCCTCAAAGAACAACCTGAGAATTTTGTTTTGCTGGGAGATCTCGCGCTTACAAATACGGCTCTTGGTGACAACGCCGCTGCATTGACTCTGGCTGAGCGCGCGATCGCGATGATGCCGATCGAGAAAGACGCGCTGCTAGGTCCCCGGCCGCTCGACATCCTCGCCCGGGTGGCGGCCCGCATCGGCGACCCCGACCGCTCCATCGCGACCTTGACCAAGTTGCTTTCGATCCCGTACGAGGCGCCACTGGCCGCAAACCCGCCGCTCACTCCCGCGTTGCTCCGGCTGGATCCAATGTTTGAGCCACTGCGCAACGATCCCCGCTTCCAGAAACTGGTTGCCGCCCCCGCGCCAAAATAAGTTGGCAAAATCGCACACTTTGAATCCCGTCTGGGATCTGCTTCAGAACATTTCGCCTGCGTATCGCCGAAATTTTGTTGTACAGCAATTATGAAAAGACCGGTCCCGAAAAACTGGCGCGCGAAGTTAATCTCCGTCCTGTTCTTCAGACTGACCCTGGAAAACTGGCGCGCGAAGCTGATCTCGCTCGTGCTCGCAACAATGCTTTGGTACTTGATCAAAAAGAACCTGGCGACGACGTCCTCGCCATCTGAAAGGCCATCCGGCACACCCGTTACGGAAACACGCTGAAGGCACCGTTGGCCGCAAACCCGCCGCCGTTTCCCTGGTTTGAAAAAAGAGCGCCGAGACTGACCGGCCGTAGGCCGGTGGCTACAACATTTATGAAATCGCTCTAAGTCGATGCACATGTGGCCGCGAAATACTTGTCCCGAGTGTGTTGGCTCGTTCGTCGTAATAATAAAGCAGAATCAATGACGACGAGGCAAAGTATGAACACGCAGATAATGACATCGGAAAAACAGGTGAGAGCTCGTGGCTGCTGCAAGGTCGCGCGTCGAAGCGGCGAGATAGCGGGTTGGATTGTACCCGGCGTAATCCTGGCGCTGCTGCCGAAATGTCCGATGTGTCTTGCCGCTTATCTGATGATGGCAACCGGAATCGGTATTTCTGTTGCGGCGGCCGTGAGTCTGCGAGCGTTCCTCGTTGTCTTGTGGGTTAGCTCGCTCGTTTTTCTTGGGAGAAAACAGATTCGCAACATGAGGGTCGGAGCATGAACCATGTAAATGCGATTGCTCTCAATCTGATTTCGCTCGGCTTGGGTTCGCTGCCAGGACTCTCGTTAGGCGACGTGGCTCTGATCATCGCGTGGACCCTGATTCTGATCGTGTATTTCGCGGGTCAGGCGTTGCGCTTCCCGAGAAAACGCCGATCGAGGAACTAGCAAAGCTCGAGCTTTGAACCGCAGCGGCGAAATAAATGTCCGAAAACTGTGTGCTCGTTCGTCGCATTATTGAAGAACGAACGTAAAATTAGGAGGACAATATGTTAAAAGACAGTAAAGCATTCAGCGGTTTTTCGGCGGGAGACACTCACACGGTGAAAAAGTTCTATTCCGAGACACTCGGCTTGGACGTTACCGAATCTCATGGCCTGTTGACGTTGCGGCTTGCCGGCGGGAATAACGTTCTCATTTATCCGAAAAGTAATCATGTTCCGGCTACGTTTACGGTTCTGAATTTCCCGGTGAAAGATGTCGATGTTGCGGTTGACGAGCTAACGAAGCGCGGTGTTCGCTTCGAAAAGTATGATCTGCCCGATCTCAAAACGGACGAGAAGGGGATCATGCGCGGAAACGGTCCGACGATTGCCTGGTTCAAGGACCCGGCGGGAAACATTCTGTCGGTAATCGACGAAGATTGAAAGTAACAACCCAAACCTAAGGGAGAGTCATATGGCTAAAGCAAAAAGGAAAAAAACACTGAAAACACCGCCGATCGTGTCAGCGAAGGAGTGGGAGGCTGCGCGTCAGCAACTGCTCGTGAAGGAAAAGAAGTTGACCCGCGCCCGTGACGCGTTGGCGGCCGAGCGTCGGCGGATGCCGTGGCTGCCCGTTAAGAAAAAGTACGAGTTTAACGGACCCAAGGGCAAAGCGAGCCTGCTCGACCTGTTCGAGGGCCGTCGTCAGCTGATTCTCTACCGCGCCTTCTTCGAGCCCGGCGTGAAGGGGTGGCCCGAGCATGCCTGCGTCGGCTGCTCCATGGTGGCCGACCAGGTCGCCCACGTCGCCCATCTCAACACGCGCGACACCACTCTCGCGTTCGCCTCGCGCGCGCCGCAGACGGACATCGAGCGCGTGAAAGCGCGGATGGGCTGGGAGATGCCCTGGTATACTATCACGGACGACTTCGACAAGGACTTCGGAGTGGACGAGTGGCACGGCACGAACGCGTTCGTCCGCGACGGCGACAATGTATTCCGCACCTACTTCATCAACGAACGCGGCGACGAGCAGATGGGAAATACTTGGAACTACCTCGACATCACTGCGCTGGGGCGCCAGGAGGAGTGGGAAGACTCGCCGGAGGGCTACCCGCAGACTCCGACGTACGAGTGGTGGATCTGGCACGATGAACCAAACACCACGGATGAAGCTCGACCCGGCCTGGTCCAACTCCGTGCCGCCAGGGCCTATTCGAAGAGCGACGAGGCCAAGCCGTCCTAGTGAATTGAGGAGGAGCGGAAATGATCGTTTGTGTTTCGCTCAATCCGGACGATACTGCGCCCTTATTGGATCACGCTGTTTAACTTCACTGCACGGTAGATCGTCACGTGAGCGTCGCTCATTGGTGGTTTGAAACCCGATTCCCGGGAACGGCTCTGTAGCTCGGTAGTTTTTCCAAAATTCAAACACAATGAAAATGTACGTAGGTAATCTCTCTTTTGAGACCACCGAGAACGATCTCCAGGATCTGTTCGAACAACACGGCACCGTCAACGAAGTCCGTCTAATGATGGACCGGTTCACGGGCAAATCGCGCGGATTTGCGTTCGTCACTATGAACGATGGCGCACAAGCCAGCGCCGCGATGAGCGCGCTTAACGGCCACGAACTCAACGGCCGCGCCCTCAACGTTAATGAAGCGCGTCCGCGCGAAGAGCGTCCACGGCCTTATGGCGACGGGGGCGGGAAGCGTTCGTTCGCGGGCAATCGCCGGTAGATCGGTGCGCTGTAGGGACGCAGCCTGCGTCCCGAATAACTCAGCATGAATTCTGAAAAAGCCATCGATTTGGAAGGCACTATCATGAGCGTCCTGCCAGGAACCATGTTTCGCGTTGCGCTGGCGAACGATCACCTGGTTCTCGCGCACATTTCCGGGAAGATGCGCAAGCGCTTCATTCGACTTACAATCGGAGACCGAGTGAAAATGGAAATGTCGCCCTACGACACTGCCAAAGCTCGCATCGTTTATCGACTCTGATATGGCAACGCGATTCCTTTTCGATCCGCCGCGACGGCCCAAAACAAAGCCGGGTCCCAACATCAAAAGCTTGCTCGTGCGCTGTCCTTCCACGTCAAGACTGACAGATACCGGACGAACAATAGAGGAAAACCGCTGGCCGACGGCTAAAGTGAAAGCACAAAAGATGACTTGTGCGCATTGCGGCAGCGTTCATACCTGGACAAAGAAGGACGTCATTCTCGGCCGATATATTTGAGCGCCGCGTGAAATGCGGCGACCACTTTCCCGAGCCGCTCTCCGCTACCCTTGCTGCTATTTCTTGGATCTCGTCGTCCCAACTCCTTGATTGTCAGCTGAGCAGGCAATCTTCAAGATCGACATCATGAAAGAATTTGACGGAAAGGTTGCACTGGTGACTGGTGGAGGATCAGGAATCGGCCGCGCGACGGCGCTGGCGTTCGCCCGCGATGGGGCGCAGGTCGTGATCGGTAATCGCAACGTTGAGCGCGGTGAGGAAACGGTCTCGATGATCCGTGACGCCGGCGGGAAAGCGAGTTTTCGGCAAACGGATGTTTCGGTTGCAGCTGATGTCAAGGCGTTGGTCGACCACGCGGTGGCGACGTATGGCCGGCTCGATATCGCTTTCAACAACGCCGGCACCGAAGGCGACACGCAGCCCACGCTCGTCGATCAGACTGAAGCCAACTTCGACGCGGTGATGGATGTTAATGTCAAAGGCGTGTGGCTCTCGATGAAGTACGAGATCCCCCGGATGTTGGAGCAAGGCGGCGGCGCCATCGTGAACTGCGCGTCGGTCGCAGGCGTAATCGGATTCCCGGGAATTGGGATCTATGTTGCGTCGAAGCACGCGGTCATCGGACTCACGAAAACGGCTGCATTGGAATATTCCGCGAAAGGGATTCGCATTAACGCGGTCAATCCAGCCGTGATCGACACCGAGATGGTCGATCGCCTTGCCGATGGCATGAATATGAAAAAGGATGATCTTACCGCTTTTCATCCCATCGGGCGCCTCGGCCGGGTCGAGGAAGTGGCCGAAGCCGTTTTGTGGCTGTGCTCGGGCAAGGCGTCCTTTGTGACCGGGCACAGTTTGATTGTCGACGGCGGATTCACCGCGCAGTAACGCAGCCGCGTCAGGGTCGGCGCCGGCTCGACGCAGGATCGTCCGGATCGTATTCGTACAGGCGCGACGGATCGCCGAAGACCGCGCCGAGCGCGCGCTCGGGCCAGATCTCGAAATAGCTCAGCACCAGAGCCATCAGCGGCACTAGAATGAAAGCGAGACCGTGCGCGGCCATCATGAACATCGCCATCGCGCGTAAGATCAGGAGATAAACATCCCAGCGCACCCGCTGCTTCAGTTGGTTGTCGGGCATTGCGTCATAGCCTGACTGGAACGCTTTCCAGAAATGTCCGGCCGCGAGCGCGCCGAAAGCGAACCAAAGCGCCGGAGAATGCGTGAGCTCGCGGCGCAGTTCGTCGCCGAGCAGCAGATCGTGGAGCGGAATCAGCACGATCCAGTACGGCAGACCGATAATGCCGACGAGGAAAATCCAGATGACCACGCCGCGCACAATGTTCCCCACCCACGTCGCGCCATCCGATTTCTTCTGCGTCTCGCGCAGCGCGCGCGGAATCAGCGCTGCGACGATGGCAGCCAGCGCGGTCAGCCCGTCGAACCAGTAGTTGAACACGGCGAGCGCAGCGGACCAGCCGAAGCCGTAGATGCCGACGACCGGAATCAGATTGCGCGCGAGCACGGCCCATGCGTCGGGTCGCGACGCGAACTCGCGCAGATGCTGTGAGAGCGGCGGCGGCGTGATCTGTCGCGGCGCGGTCGAGCCGGTCTTTTCCCGAGGCTTCGGCATCTCGACAGATTAACAGAGAGACCAAACAAAATTAGAAGTAAGAATGACGAATAAAAAAGTAGAATGGAGCCAGCCGTGGAGTTGTTGGACTAGCTCTCGGAATCGCGATCGGGCGGCAAGGGGTCGAGCTTGGTGCGGAATTTCTCCGCCACTCGCACCACTGCGTCCCTCGCTCGCTCATGCGACCCGCTCGCTTCGATCTGGATTTGATCGATAGCCCGATCCATCGCGGCTTTGATACTCGCGGCCGTTCCACCTTTCTCACATTCCCGCACCAGGACGCCCTCCAGCCGCGCAATCACCGCGTCAACGGTGTAGTTGGGATTAACTTCAGATCTTTCGTGCGCCTGGATCGCGCTATAGACGTTGATCACTTCTTCGCTGTGTGCGCCCCACCTGAGCACTTGATAGAAGAGCGAGCCCTGTCGCCTGCCCTTGAAGATGAGATCGATCAGCGCCGCGACCAGGGAGACCGGCATAAGAGCAAAATCGCGTATGTTGTCGAGCAACATTTTGAGCTCGAAGACGAGAACGTCGCGGAAAAACTTCCACCGCTCGTTGCTGCGGGAGTCGGCTACAAGCGGATTGGGAGAGCTCATAGCGCGATTCTAACCAGAGTCGATGAGGGAGAAAAGTTCCGAATGGCCAAGCGAAGAAAGGGCGGAAGTAGGAACGCTATCCCCATAATTGGCGCGGAGGAATACCGATGCGTCCGTTCTCGTACACCAGCGGGTGCTCGCGATCGCGGGCGAGAAGTAATGGCCCATCGAGGTCCACGTAATCCGTTGCGCTCGCCAGCAACCGAGCGGGAGCGATCGCTAAAGAAGTGCAAACCATGCAACCGATCAACAATTTGAAGCCCCTTTCACGCGCGTTCTCGCACAGCAGGAGCGCTTCGGTTAGTCCTCCGGTTTTGTCGAGCTTAACGTTGACCACTTCGTAGCGATTCGTCAGGCGAGAAAGATCGGCAGTCGTGTGGCAACTTTCGTCCGCGCAGATCGGAATCGGATGATCGAGAGTTTCGAGGACCTCATCGGCGTCGGCGGGGAAAGGTTGTTCGATTAGCTCTACGCCTAGTTGTTTCAACACAGGCGCAAATTTTTGGTAATGCTCACGCGGCCAGGATTCGTTCGCGTCGATGAACAATCGTGCTGCGGGCGAAGCCGCATGGACAGCTTCAATTCGGGAAAAATCGAGCTCGTCGCCTCCGAGTTTAAGCTTCAGGATTGGGGCGTTCCGGTTTTCCTTGGCCGCCGACGCCATCGCAGCTGGCGCATCGAGACTGATCGTAAACGAGGTTTCGACTTCAGGAACAATCGGAATGTTTGCCAGTTCCCAGACGCGTTGGCCGGAAATCTTCGCTTCCAAGTCCCATAACGCACAGTCCAACGCATTGCGTGCCGCGCTTGCGGGCAGCAGCTTCCGGAGGAGATGTCGATCTAAGTTTTTCTCGCGCTTAATCGATTCGATCTGCGCCAACACCGACTCGGTGCTCTGATAGTAGCGCGCGATCGGCACACATTCGCCGCGTCCGATGTGTTCGCCATCGCTTATCGTTGCAACAATGACTCGTGCTTCGGTTCGGCTACCGCGCGAAATCCGAAACACTTCCTTCAACGGCCAGATTTCTTCCCGTGCGTCGATGAGAAGACCTGTCATTAACAGAAGGAAACGAAGTTAACGAAGATTATCCAATGACTTCTTCTTTGTTTTCTTTGTTGTCTTCTGTTCGGATTCCAAAAAGATCGTCGGTATGAAAATCACCAAAAACATCGGCATGCTTTTGCTCGCGGTTTACTTGATCATCGATGGCCTTTTAGGATTCGGTTTGAACCTCGGGCCGGCCATCTTTCTGCTCTACATTGTAGCGCTGGCCGCCGGCGTCTTAATTCTCATCGGTAAATAGCACAGCGGGGCATTTATCTCCCGGGAACGCAGGAATGGAGCGAACGGAATGAGCGAGCGGAGTGAGGGGGCGTGAACGAATCACAGGCTCTGCTAAGTTGTCCCGATGAAAACGCTCGTTGTCTTTTTGTCGGTCTTCGTAGCCGTAACAGTGGCATCAGCGGAGCCGGTTGTCGTCATAGTTCGGCACGCAGAGAAGGCGGCAAGTGACGGAGGCGATCCGGATTTATCTCCAGCCGGTCGCGCGCGGGCCGAGGCGCTTGCCCGGATTTTGAAGGACTCAGGTATCACGGCAATTTTCACGAGCGAATTCAAGCGCACCCAGGAAACCGCGGCGCCAACCGCGGCATCAACCAGCATCGCGACAACGGTGGTTCCGGCGAAAGATCCGGCCGCACTCGTCGCGAAGTTGCATCAGCTGAACGGCAACGCCCTGGTTGTTGGACATGGCAACACAATTCCGAACATCATCAAGGCGCTCGGGATCAATGCCCCGATTAATATTCCCGACGCGGATTATTCGGAGTTGTTAATCGTGACGCTTGGCGATAAGCCGCAGCTGTTTCGGCTGCATTATCCTTCGTAGCCCAAGCGGAAAAGGGAAGTTACTTCAAATTACTTTTCCTGCTGCGACGAGCAATAGGCGGTTATTAGGTTACGGGGCGGCTGTATTTGTCGATCAAAGCCTGAAAGCGCGGATCTTTGCGGAGCGGGTCCCAGGCTGGATCGAGCCTGAGCATCGGGACGGTGAGACCGTGGGTGGGGATAGCGAGCAAATGATCGAGCAGGCGAAATGCTTCGTCGAATTCCCCGGTCCAGGCATAAATCTGGGCGAGCGCAGCGGTTGCTTGCGGTCCATCAAAGGCATCCTGGGATTCGGGTCGCAATTCAACTGCGCGCTTGCCTTCGGCGATGGCTTCCTGCTTTTGACCCAACGCCGCAAGGATGAGGCCGTGCTGCCCGTGGCGAGCTGGATCATCAGGAGCCTCGCGTAACAACTGCTCCGAAACGACGCGGGCGTGTTCGAAAGCTGTTCGAGCCTTCGCTTCATCGCCCTGAAGCCAGTAAATTTCGCCTTCCAGGAAAGCCTTCGGGAAAGGGGCAGTGGTCGTGTTGAACAATGTCTCGCCGCGAAATTGTTGCACGACCTGAAGCGCTTCGGGCAACTTCCGCCGTAGTATCAGAAGCCAAGTCCGGCCCATTGTCATTAAACCATTCTGATCGGTTTCAGGTGGGCTTGAGGAAAGTGCTTTTTCGGCCACGCTAAGATCGCCTTTCCATTGGATCGCCATGAATCCTTTCAACATGTTCGTCTCAAACGATTGCGGCGATGCCGCAATGACGCGATCAAGAATCTTGCTGGCGGCTTCGAAATCCCGCTGGGCCATGTAACTGAAACAAAGGTTGATCAGGACGTTTGTGTTTTTCGGATCGAGTGTGGCGGCTTTTTCCAAATTGGCGTTTGATTCCGCCCACTTGCCCTGACGCCGCTGGATGGCGCCGATGGCAAAATAGGCTTCGGACTCGTTCGGCAGTCCGCGCTTGGCGATTTCGAATTCGGCCAGGGCGCGCTCGTAATCGCGGTCGCCATAATAATAAGAAAACCCGAGCGCGAGATGCCCTTCAGGAAGATCCGGTTGCAATCGGAGGGCTTCATCCGCGTTGAGCCGCGCTTTTTTCCGGCGGCCGTCTGTTGGATCGAAACTGTGATAGATCCGGCTCTCCACAATGGAGAGACCGGCAAAAGCCGGCGCAAAGGTCGGATCGAGTTTGATGGCTTGTTCGAAAAGCGGTACGGCTTTCAAGTACGTGTCGGGAAGCATCTCCATGCGATTAGCGTAGTCGTGTGCCTGGACGAAGAGCAGATAGGCGTCGGAATTTTGAGTTGGCCGCTGATCGAGCCGTGCTTTTTCATTTGGCGAAAGCTTTGCCTGAAGAGCAGAGGCTATTTTTTGGGCGAGATCGGTTTGGATGGCGAAGACGTCGGTCAAATCGCGGTCGTAATCTTCCGCCCAAA